>OKWQ01000075.1_pt1 | contig 130235 bp, 93 predicted proteins | sample 1607071 | NCBI WGS metagenome assembly OKWQ01 (sample SAMN07501039, study PRJEB24779) | human gut metagenome
TTAGAAAATGCCAGTTCTGCGGTAAGCCTTCCAAACCAATGTCCTGGTCCGCCCCCTTCTCTTTCCGTACACTACCTACACCTACAAAGCGTCCCTTTCTTAGCTAAACCCCAATTTAAGAAACTGTTCGCTGTAGCTCTAGGCTTATTCTAACACAGGAAAGGTCTAAAAACTATTAAAATAAGTAAGAGCTGCAGATATACGCGAAAATTGGAAAAAAGTACTTGAAAAATTGCCAGCCTTATGATATGATTTTAACTTGTGATATATTATTTATTAATTTCCTTGCTCCCCACATAGATAGGGGGCCAGAGACCATAAGGAGGTGCCAAGAGCATGAACAAATATGAATTAGCCGTTGTTGTCAACGCAAAAATCGAAGAAGATGTAAGAGTAGCAACTATCGAAAAGGTAAAAGAATACATTACCCGTTTCGGTGGAACAATCACAGACGTTGATGAATGGGGTAAGAAAAGATTAGCTTACGAAATTCAGAAAATGAAAGAAGGATTTTACTACTTCATCCATTTCGAATCTGATTCAACATGCCCAGCGGAAGTTGAAAGACGTGTCCGTATCATGGAAAATGTTATCAGATATTTATGCGTAAGACAGGATGCATAGATAGAAAAGAGGAGAAAGTATGAACAAAGTCATTTTAATGGGGCGTTTAACCAGAGATCCTGAGGTTCGTTATTCATCAGGAGAAAATTCCATGGCAGTAGCAAGATACACATTAGCAGTAGACCGCAGATTCAAACGTGACGGAGAAGCAACCGCTGACTTTATCGGCTGTGTTGGATTCGGAAGACAGGCTGAGTTTGCAGAAAAGTATCTTCGTCAGGGTATGAAGATTGCTGTTACTGGACGTATTCAGACAGGAAGTTATACAAACAAAGACGGACAGAAAGTCTACACTACGGATATTGTTGTTGAAGATCACGAATTCTGTGAGAGCAAGAACGCATCTATGGCTGGCGGCGAAGGGGGCATGCAGTCAGCTGCACCATCATCCAGACCGACACCAAGTGCGGCATCAGGAGACGGATTCATGAACATCCCGGATGGCATTGATGAGGAATTACCATTTAATTAAAACTAAAATGAGAAGCAGATCTCATACATTATATGAATTCGAAATTTGTAAAAGGAGGTAACAAACATGGCTTATAATAGAAATGATAGAGGCGGCGATTCTCCAATGAAGAGAAGAGGCGGACGTAGAAGAAAAAAAGTTTGCGTATTCTGTGGTAAAGAGAATACCGAAATCGATTACAAGGATGTTAATAAATTAAAAAGATATGTATCTGAGAGAGGAAAAATTCTTCCTAGAAGAATCACAGGAAACTGTGCAAAACATCAGAGAGCTCTTACAGTTGCAATTAAGAGATCACGTCATATCGCTTTAATGCCATACGTAATGGATTAATCATTAAAATTGATAGCTAAACCGCCATTGTTTGAAACAATGGCGGTTTTTTTGTCTGTAATAGCCAGATGATCGAGCGAGAAAACATCATACTTGACACCCTGGTAAATTCTGTATATAATACTATGTGTTAATAGTTAGAATTCTAAGTATTAGAATACAAATAAAAAAGGAGACTCCAATCAATGGATTTTCACATATTATTAATGGTAAACCAGGCAGTGTTCCAAAGAAAGTTTTTTGCAAAAATTGCAGAGACAGGTCTGACTTCAGGGCAGCCAAAAGTATTAGATTACTTAAAGGATCATGACGGCAGTGTACAAAAGGATATTGCATCAGCTTGTCAGATTGACCCGGCTACGGTTACCAGTCTCTTACTCCGTATGGAGGAAGCAGGCTTGGTACAACGGAGAAACCAACCGGGAAATAGAAGATCACTTCATGTGTTTTTAACAGATAAGGGAAAGAGGGAGATCGTAAAAATTCAAAAAGCTTTTTTAGAACTGGAAGAGGAGGTATTTAAAGGATTTTCTGCGGAGGAAAGAACGGGTTTTATGGAAATGTTCATGAAAATAAATCAAAATATTTCCGATGAGAAATAGAGCAGGTATAAAACCGTATCTCACTTCTAAATATAAAAAATTTAAGACATACTTTGGAAAGAAGGAATATAAAGTGGAGAAATTAAAACGTTATGGAGTATTTATGGCAGGCTTATTTGTCAGTTCCCTGGGGGTGAGTTTTGTTACAAAGGCGGATCTTGGAACCTCTCCTATTTCATCCATCCCCTATACGCTGAGTCTGAAATACGATATGACTCTGGGGGAATTTACAATTGCATTCAGCCTGCTTCTTATATTGCTTCAAATAGCAATACTCCGTAGAGGGTTTCGAAAAGAATCTTTGCTTCAAATTCCAGTTTCTGTTTTGTTTGGATATTTTATTGATCTCACCATGCTCTTGATCAATTGGGTGAATCCAGGAGCATACATTATGAAAATTATCATGTTGCTTGCCGGATGTATAATTTTGGGATTTGGAGTATATCTGGAAGTACTGGCAAATGTGGTGATGCTTCCGGGAGAAGCTTTTGTCCAGGCAGTTACGCTTACGTGGAAAAAGGATTTTGGACCAACAAAGGTGGTATTTGACGCTTCTATGACAATTATGGCAGGAATTATTTCTTTTGTAATATTTCAGGAGATACAAGGAGTTAGGGAAGGAACTGTGGTTGCAGCTTTGGTGGTAGGATTTGTTGCAAAGTTCTTCGGCAAAAGACTGGGATTTATGGAAAAAATATTGTTTACTACGGCCACGGAAAAAGAACATGACAAACTGATAGAGAATGTGTAACCCCGATGATATGAGGACTGTCTGGACCACACCCTGAGGAAGAAAACAGATAACAAAGCAGTTGCAGTATATATGGAAAAAGCATATAATTAGTGGCAGAAAATGTAACATAGGAGGAAATTATGGCGGTTACATTACAGCAAATAGCTGATAAAGCAGGGGTATCGAGAGGTACTGTGGACCGGGCATTGAATAACCGGGGGCGGATTAATCCGGAAGTAGAGGAACGGATTAAGCGGATTGCCAAAGAAATGGGATATCAGCCTAACAGAGCAGGCAGAGCATTGGCGATGTCCAGGCATTCTATCAGGATTGGTGTTATTTTACAGTCGATAGATACCCCTTTTATGCAGCAGGTAAAAGATGGCGTTGAAGCTGCAAAGGAAGAGGTCCAGCGCATGGGGGCCGAGGTGGAAATAAAAGAAATCGGGGGTATTGATGCTTCCGCTGCGATTGCTTATATGGAAGAAATGAGGGAGAGCGGATGCAATGCGATTGCGCTTGTACCAAGTGAAGATGAGTTTTTAAAGACTACGGTAGATACATTTGTGCAGGATTATCAGATTCCTGTTGTTACCTTTAATTCTGATATAGCAGGATCTAAACGTCTGTGCTTTATAGGGCAGGATACTTTACAAAGCGGGAAAGCAGCGGCAGGATTAATGAGTGAAATTGTCTGTACTCATGGTAAAGTGCTGGTCATATCTGGACATCCAACGAATCAGGGTCATAAGAACAGAGCAAAAGGTTTCGTGGAAGAGCTGAAGGCTTGCAGACCGGATGTGGAACTTCTGGATATGAAATATGCATATGACGATGATTGGGCAGCTGAGAAGATAGTGGAAGAGGCATTGCATAATACAGAGGAATTAGCGGGCATATACCTGACTGCATCAGGTGTGGAAGGTGTATGCAAAGTAATCGAACATTATGGAATGGCGGGCAGGGTAAAGGTTATTTCCAATGACTTAACAGGTAAGAACGAAGAATATTTAAAAAAAAGAACCATTCAGTTTTTGCTGGGGCAGGATCCTTTTGCTCAGGGGAATAACTCTGTAATGATTTTATTTCATAAACTTTTTGACGGTATTGAGCCGGATAAGGAATATAATTATACTGAAATTGTTATAAAAAATAGATATAATATATAAAGTTGATCAAGAGTGAAAAATGAAGTAACAAATATATGACCAAAGAAAAAATAATATTTTATTAAAGTTGGTAAAAATAACCAAAATATGTGCAAGATGTGTTGATGATAAAGACAATCATCAATCATGTTGCACATATTTTTTGTTTATCATTTAACAAATAGCAAAATGTTCCAAAAATACCGTTGGCAAATTGTATAAAAAAGCAATTGTGTTCACGCGCACGCAATGATATTATAGCCGTATCAGAAAGATAGTTTAGTTAAAAAAACCTTATGTAAGAAGTAAATCAGTTAACCAAAATGATAATAAGAAAGGTGGAAAAATGATGTTAAAAGTTGGAGTTATTGGATGCGGTGGAATGGGTAAGGATCATATTAAGAGACTTACAGACAAGATTCAGGGGGCGGAAGTTACAGCAGTTTCAGATGTATTTGAAGAAGGGGCTAAAGCAGCGGCGGCTATCTGCCAGGCGAAGGTTTATCACAATAGTCAGGAGCTGATTCTTGATCCTGAAGTAGATGCAGTTGTCATTACATCCCCTGGTTTTGCACATGCGGAATCTATTTTAGAGGCAATTAAGGCAGGAAAGCCGGTATTTAGTGAGAAACCCCTGGCAACAACAGCAGATGACTGTCTCAGGATTGTAAAAGCAGAGCTGGAATCCGGAAAACATCTGGTTCAGGTAGGTTTTATGCGCCGTTACGACAAGGGTTACAATCAGGTGAAGGAAGCTTTGGATTCCGGAGAGTACGGTGCGCCATTAATGCTCCATTGCACCCATAGAAACCGCGAGGTAGGCACAAATTATACCACACCCATGGCAGTGCATGACACGGCAATCCATGAGATAGATGTATTGCACTGGCTGATTGATGATGAGTATGAGTCAGCACAGGTTATTATGCCAGGCTGTACAAAATATTCACATTCTAAGTTAAAAGATCCTCAGATTATGCTTCTTAGGACAAAAAAGGGCATCTGTATTGATGTAGAGGTCTTTGTAAATTGTAAATTTGGTTATGACATTAATTGTGAGGTTGTTTGTGAAGATGGCGTTGTGAAGATGCCCGCTCCGGCATATCCTGTTATCCGGAGAAATGCTGCATTATCAACAACAATTGATACGGACTGTTTTGTTCGTTTCCGTGATTCCTATGATACGGAAATGCAGAACTGGGTTGAAAATGCAAAAAAAGGAGTTGTCACAGGACCTACCGCATGGGATGGGTATCTGGCAGCAGTTACCGCAGATGCACTTGTAAAGGCTCAGGAAACCGGTAACGTCGAACTTATAAAAACCGATATGGAAAAACCAGAATTTTATCAATAGAAATATGAAAATGGAGGAATTGATATGAAGATTGGATTTAATGAAGCAACGGCACTGGAATGCAAAGGTCAGTCCTTAATTGCGGACTTGGAAGCATGTGAGAAGTATGGATTTGATTATATTGAGATTCGTTTTGATTGCGTAAAGGATTATCTGAAAGATCATACATTAGAGGAACTTGCAGAATGGTTTCAAAACCATCACTTAAAACCATGGGCTTATAATACGCTGATTTTTTTCAATCAGAGAGATGAAGCCGGAGTGAAAGAAATTGATGAGGAGACAGAATTCATCATAAAGGTCTGCAAGGCAATTGATATGAAAATGCTCATTACAGTTCCATCTTTTGACGTAAAGGATATATCAGTCACTGACATTAAAGAAGAAGCAGTGGACAGACTGCGTTATCTATCCGATAAAGTAGGAAGCGGGATTAAGATTTCCCTGGAATTCTGTGGTGCTCCAAACTGTTCCATTAATCAGTTTGGAACGGCATACGATGTAGTGAAAGCGGTAAACCGTGAAAACGTGGGAGTTACTTTGGATACGTTTCACTTTCATGAAATGTGCTCGAAACTGGAAGATCTTCGAAATGCCGATGGCAAGAAGATTTTCGCGTATCATTTAAATGATTGTGAAGATCTTCCACTGGGTTCTTGTGGAGATGACAAACGTCTATGGCCTGGAGAGGGAGTTGTTGATCATTCCGGTATAGCTAAAGCGCTAAAGGAAATTGGATTTGACGGTGTATGTACAATTGAAGAATTCCGTCCGGAATATTATGAGATGACTCATGATGAAAATGTAAAAAAGGCGGCAGAGGTAACCAGGAGTTTTGTTGCAAAGTATTTTGAATAGCTGCATCTATGATATGGTGCCGCATTACCAGAAGCCCCAGGTTGTGATCTGAGATCACAGTCCGGATCATATCACAAAAAGGAGAATGCAAATCATGAAAATAGCATTTGATGTGGATGTTTTAGCAAAACAAATGAGTATTAATGATATGGTGCATCAGGTGGCCGACTGGGGATACAAGTACATAGAACAGTCCCCTCACCCACGTATTAATCCATTTTACAAGCACCCGCTTTTTTCGGCTGAATGTGAAATGGAATACCGGAAAGCATTAAAGGAAACCGGTGTTGAGATATCATCTTTTATAGTTGTTTACCGATGGTCCGGGCCAACGGAAGAGCAGCGAAATATAGCAGTAGCAAATTGGAAGAAAATTGTGGAAATTGCAGTGAATATGGGGGTACAGGTTATCAATACGGAGCTTTCGGGAGATCCGAACCAGCAGGAAATCTGCAATGGGATGTGGTTTCGCTCTATGGATGAACTGCTGCCGCTATTCGAAAAAGAAGGAATCCGGGTTGAGATACAGTCTCATCCCTGGGATTTCTGCGAACTGAACAATGAAACCTGCGATATGGTAAAGAGTTACCGATCCGAGAATCTGAAATATGTGTATTCTGCACCTCATGGATTTTTCTATGATCAGGGAAAAGGGGATGTCCGTTCCATGCTCGGATATGCAGGGGATGATTTAAGCCATGTATTGTTTGCAGATACGTTCAATCAGGTAAAAGACTGCAGATATATTCTGAATCCGCCTTGGCTGAACCGCATGGGAAAAGAAGATGTGGCCGTTCACCAGCATAATCCTATGGGAGAAGGTGATGTGGACTTTTCCGGTATCTTTGCAAAATTGCGTGAAATGGACTTTGCAAACAGAACTTTTCCGGTCGGAGGAGATGCTATTTCCTGTGTATCTATTTTTGGCTATCCGGAACGAATGAATATAGAAGCGCCGCGTGCAAGGGAAATGATAGAAAATGAGCTCTTGGGAAAATAAAGCCGGAGGATAATGTATGGGGAGAATACCAGAGTTATTAAATTTTAAGCAAAAAGGAAAAGACATGAATGAGTTTGCCAAAGTTCCGGCTAAAGAGAAGCTGGCATATTGCTTTGGTGATCCGGCACTTACTTTGATGTACACCATGACAACTACTCTGTTGATTTATTTCTACACAAATGTAGTGGGAATATCAGCCGGTTCAGTAGGTATGATTATGCTGGTATCCAGGGTATTCGACGGTGTCTCGGATGTGATCATGGGGACAATCATTGACAGGACACATTCCAAATACGGAAAGGCAAGGATTTGGATTCTGCGTCTGGCGGTGCCCTATGCTTTGGCTGCGGTTTTTCTTTTTACAATGCCGGGAATGGGTGATATGGGAAAAGTTATTTATGCCTTTGTCACTTATAATATCATGAATACCGTGGTTTATACGGCAATCAGCCAGCCGTTTCATGCGCTGGGTTCCTTAATGAGCAGGGACCGCAGAGAGAGGGATGTTATCTGCAATATTCGTATGATACTTTCCATTACGGCAAGTATGGTTATTACGGCATTTACGCTGCCCATTATTAACAAGCTTGCAGGGGTGATCCAGAATGAACAGGCTGCATGGATTATTGTTACGGCGGTATATGCAGTAATCTCTGTATTCGTACTGATCAATACTTATATGACCTGTACCGAACGGGTATGTACGGCACAGAAGGTGAAAGAGAATATTCCATTTTTTAAAGCCTTAAAGGCAACTGTTACGAACCCGTATTTTTTGATAGCACTGGGGTTAATGCTTTTCTATACGGTTTACCAGATTATCATCGGGACAGATTTAACCTATTACTGCCAGTATGTTTTAAATGATGTGGACCTGGTCATGCCATTATCTGCGGCAGAAAAAATAGCTACCATTGCCGGTATTGCGCTGCTGCCCAGAATACTTCCCAGGTTCGGGAAACGCAGCCTCATCTGTGCAGGATGTTTAGTGGGAATTGCAGGGCAGCTCATATTTCTTCTTAACATAACAAGCGTTCCTTTGGGCATCCTGACCTGTATCATGCGTGGGATAGGCATAGCACCATTTTATGGAGTACAATATTCTCTGCCAAGTGATGCGATTGAATACGGCCACTGGAAGACCGGAATACGCATAGAAGGGTTGATGTTCTCCTCCATGAGTATGGGGCAAAAAGCCGGATCGGGATTCACATCGGCAATTATGGGGGCAATTTTATCCATGGCTGCATTTGATGGTTTAAAAGCAACTGCCGCTGAACAGGCACCGGCGGCAATTGAGGCAATAAAATCGTTTTATCTCTATGTTCCCATAGGAATCTGGCTTATCATGTTTCTGATAGCTGCCTGTTATCGGCTGGACAGAAAGTATGACCGCATGATGGGGGAATTGATGGAAAGGGAGCAAGAGGTTTAGATTATTAAAAACAATTAGATGAAAAAATGGTATGAGCAGATGCAGAATTTGATAAATTTTGTATCTGCTCATTTTATTGTTGTAAGAAACGATGTAACGATAAAAGTTAAAATTATCTGTACCCGGCTATATACAACATAATGTATATAAAAATTAGAATAAATAGAAATAAATCACTATTAGACTATAGACAAGGGATAGGTTATGAATTATAATATATATGCTGTCGACTCTTTCCAGCAGGAAGGAGGTGCATCTATGGAATACATAGTTGCTTTTATAATATCAGTAACAGCTAGCATAGCTGGATATTATGTTTGCAGATGGATAGAAAAGAACAACAAAGACAGCTAAAGAAAAATCCCCACGGAAATAGGCTCCGTGGGGATTCGTGCATCTAGAATACATAGTTGCTTTGCATGCTTTTATAATATAACACTTTGCAATAAATGTCAATTCTTTTTTTATTTCTAATGCCTTTCCGGCATCCTTCTTTCTATCAGAAGTATAGTGGATTTTCCGTCTACAGCGTCAAATATATTAAAATAATACTATAAGATAGTACACCTTCCTTAAGATAATGCAATTTTTGAAAGCAATTGATAACGCTATAATGAGATTGTAACAAAATAAGCACGGAAAAGGAGAATGTTATGGGGAAGAAAAGTAAACGAAAATTGGCGACGAAGGCATTGGCAGTTGCAGTAGCGGTTTCTATGCTGCCAGGCAGTGCGATGACAGCGTTTGCCAACACAGGTACCGGAACAGAACCGGGGGCATTAGCAATTGGACATCCGACATTTAAGAACACGGAAAGCTTGGCGGATGTATACGATTTGGGAGGCGTAACGTATGATTCAAAAGAAATGATGAAAGCGCTCTATCAGCAGGATCTGGATAACGGAGGAGATTCCTTTTATATGGACCGTATTCTGGCGCGTTATGGAGTGGCAAATGGCAACGCGGGCAATAATGGAAATGACGATGGCAATACATTTATGACCAGAGGACGGGCACTTTACATGTATACCAGTAATCCGGGTATCATTGGTTTTGGCGGAAAAACCAGCTATGGATGCAGTTCATCCGGAAGTTCTCTTGGCGGAGACATGTATGCAATTAATTTTTCAGACGATACCGGTGCATTAAGCACTAAGGAAGTAACAAGCAAACGTGTAAACTATCCAAGTAACTGGGTAAGCCAGTATCAGGTTGGATCCCTGACAGCAGATGTGGAGAAATTCATCAGCAATGAAAATGTTGCTGTTACTACAGTTAAACTGACCAATACAGAGGGAGCTGACAAAACCATTGTGGTTAATGTAAATTCAAACTTTGTAAGCAGCCGCGATGAAGTGACGGTGGGAGGCGAAACCCAGCAGGAGCTTACCGGTTCTATGAATTCAACAGCTGATTTAACAAAGATCACTACCCGCCTATCGGGAAATGGATTTGAGTATGCAGAAGGATCCAATAAATCCATGGTAAAAACAGTCACCATCCCGGCTGGACAAACAGTAGAAGTAAAAGTTGTTATGGCTTTTACCACAGAAGAACTTCCACAGTCCACAGCAGATTATGTACGTTTTCTGGAACTGGATGGTACAAGTGCTTTAAAAGCTCAGAAGGCAGAGTACAATGAGTACTGGGCGGAAAACCTTCCATACATAGACGTACCAAACAAAGCAGTTCAGAAGGCAATTGACTATCGTTGGTGGCTGGAAAGGTTTAATACAATGGATGCCAATATCCCAGGATATGATTTCCAGTATCCCGTTACGGTAGAAGGCGTATTGGGTTATAATAATGCAATTGCATTAACACAGCCAATGCATTTACAGGATACAAAGTGGTTAAGAAATGCTTATCTGCCTCTCGGACAGTTATTATCCGTAGGAAACAGTTCCCAGAGCAGTGCATTCTTAGACAACCCGGGAAACCGTTCAAACTGGAATAACCACTACGGCCAGTATATTGCAGACGCAGGTTTAGAAGCATTTAACGTAATTGGCGGCGGTGCAGAGCTGGCGGAAAACCTGGCATATTATTTTGAACATGACGCCAAAGGACAGCTTGATCACTACGGCAACCATACAAGTGCAACAACTCCTGAAAATTATCTGATTGATTACCAGAATAATTATATGACAGGAAATGATGCAGATACGATTTCCATGCATGTAAAAGGAATTGGAAACTGGAAGACACATGGAGAAAATGCATACGTATATGCAGCCGCTCAATCTGCTTCTGACCTCTATGGAATGTTAGGAAATATTGAAAAATCAGAGGAAATGAAAACTCTGGCTGATAATATTCAAAGTGATATTCTGGAGTACTTGTGGTGTGACCAGTGTCAGAAATTTGAGACACGTGCCGTAAATCCTACCGGCTCTTTTGTTTCCCATAATCCGGACAAACCAAATCTGGTAGAATTGACAGAATCCAATAACTACAATTATTTCTCTGTTGGAGCAGTTCCCACAGACGAAGCATCCATTGCAAAATATAAAGAAGCACTTAAGACCTTTACCAATGGAGAGGATTTCCCGATCTTCCCGTATTATACGGCAAATCAGGTACACAATAAGCAGCTTCCGGGATCCAATAACTTCTCGAATATTAACTTTACTGTTCAGGCAAGAGCATATGAAGCAGCACTGCGTACCTATGACGTAGAGCAGGAATATGTAACGGATGATATGCTTGCCCTCATGGTTGAGTGGTGTGCATGGAATATGTATCCCAATGGCGGAGACATCCGTTATCCAAATAATAACGAATTCTTCAATATTGATGATAAGACATTAGAGACCTACTACCGTTCCTGGATTTACCACAATATCCTTGGTAACTATACCTATCTCTTTATTGAAGATATGGCAGGCGTACAGCCACGTTCCGATGAAAAACTGGAACTGGATCCAATCGATTTCAGTTATGACCATTTTATGGTAAATAATATCCGTTATCATGGCAAGGACATAACAATCAGCTGGGATAAACCGGACGGAAATAAATATTACGGTGACAATGTACCGGAAGGTTTTGCAGTATGGATCGACGGCGAATCTGCATTTGTATTAAATGATCTGGTTCACGTTGTATATGACGCTAAGACAGGCGAACTGGAATTCCCGGAAAATGAAAAAACTACAGTACTTTCAAAAGCTTCTGTTTCTGAGATACCGGCAGCAATGGATGTTGCTATTACAGACAGAAATGCCGTTGAATTGCTGAAAAAATCCGGAATCAATGGTTTGACAAATGAAGCAGAAGGTGCAGCTGTAACCGCATCTTATACTCCGGCTAAAGCAAGAGCTGCAACATGGGCAGAGAAGCATCGCGCAGATGGAAGTGACGCTACCTCAAAGGCAGTAAACGAGACAGCTCCGGACCCACAGGCTGTAACCGATGGAATGACCGTTAATATGCCATTCTGGGGCAATGACCAGAGTACCAATGCAGCAGATTCCCTGGTAATTGATTTAGGCGGACAGAAGAATATCGATATGATGGATATTTATTTCTACAATGACCGTCAAAGCGGAGGTTATGCAGAACCGACGAAATACACGCTGGAATACTGGGACGGCAGTGCATGGAAGCATGCAGAAAACCAGAACAGGACTCCTGCAATTCCAAGGGCAAATTACAACGAGGACAAATTTAAAGAAATTACCACGGACAAAGTACGAGTAACCGTAACAAATCAGCCGGGACGATATACGGCAGTTACAGAAGTCCAGCTATTTAAAGAGGGCGGAGACCGTCCGGCAGTAGAAAACCAGGCGCCGGACGTAACAGTAAAAGTAAATACAGAGAAGCTGGAGAATATGAAAGCTTCACTGACCGCACAGTGTACAGATGACGGATTGCCATATGATAAGACACTTACTTATAAATGGGAAGTAACCGAAAAACCATCTGATACGGCATCTGCTTACTTAAGCGATGAAAAAGCCTTAAATACTTCGTTAATCGGTTCCGAAGAAGGAGCTTACAAAGTAAGATTCACAGCAGATGATGGGGAAATACAAACAGTAAAAGAACTTTCCGTAGAGATTAAAAAAGCAGATACACAGGCAGATATAGATGTTGCGCCTTCTGCTGCTGCAAGTTCAGATTATACAGCAAGCTGGGAAAAACTGGACGGAATCAATAATACAGCATTTGAGCCGACAAAATCTGCTGGCGGTACTGGCAAAGGCTGGGGCAACTGGGGCGTTTCAGGCGGAGCAGGATCTAACCACTGGGTACAGTACACCTGGAAAGAAGCTGTCAATATCTACAAGAATGATATTTACTGGTACGATGATAACGGTGGCACCCGCGTTCCATCCTCCATTCAGATCCAATATAGAAATGATGCAGGCGAATGGGTTGACGCTAATGTAATTACCGATTTCCAGGATGCGAATAAGAAGAACAAATATAATACCATCGATATGATCCCGGTAACCACAACCGCACTGCGCATGAATATGAAGCTTTCCGCAGCAGGAACCGGAATTTACCGCTGGAAAGTATACAGCACACCGGTAGAAGAAATCCTTCCGGTATTCAAAGGAACAAAAACCGGAACCATTCCGGAAATGCCAAAAGATATTATTGCAAAAACTTCTTACAGCGAATTGAGATCCGTAAAAGTACTCTGGGATGCTATCACACAGGATCAGGTAGCTGCAGACGGACAGTTTACAATCAATGGTGTAAATGAAGAAACCGGTAAATTTGTTACGGCGACCATTACAGCAAGGTCTGATATGGATAAAGCAACCATTACAACCGTCGACGACACAACAGTCAACACCCTGGCAGGAAACCTTCCATATATGCCGCAGACCGTTATGGTTCTGTACAACAATGGTGTAAAGGACAATGTCAGTGTCAAGGTAACATGGCCTGAGATTACCGCAGACCAGGTTGCAGCGGAAGGAACATTTACCATTGAAGGAGTTGTTGAAGGTACAACAACAAAAGCAAAAATGACGGTTAATGTAAGAGGAATGTCCGTAGATACCTCCAAATTGTCAGAAGAACTGATTAAGGCAAAAGATTATGCAGCTAAGGATTATACCGCAAAATCATTTAAGAAGTTAACAGATGCAATTACGGCAGCGGAAGAACTCTTAAAGGACAGCAATGTGACACAGGCACAGATTAACAAAGCACTGGATGATCTGAACACTGCAGTTTCCGGATTAGTAGGATTAAAGACAGAACTGCAAAAGACTCTGCAGGAAGCAAAAACATTTGATCCTGCAAAATATACAGAGGAAAGTTATGCAGTACTTAGCAAAGCAATTACCGATGCAGAAGAAATATTAAAGTCGGAAGACGCCGTTGAAGCAGATGTAAATAAAGCAGTAGAAGCATTAAAGGCAGCAATGGGACAACTGGATAAGATTGAAAATGCAGAACTGGTATTACATTATAGCTTTGATAAACAGGATGATCTTACCCAGATCAAGGACAATTCTGCTAGTAATTATACGGTAGCAGTTCCAAAACTGGAAGATATTGATTTTGTAAAAGGCAAGAGCGGCGATGCACTTAAATTTGACGGAGAAGATACCTCATTTGAAATTCCGGCAGGTGCAAACCTGGCTTCCAGGGATATCACAATCTCCTACTGGTTTAAGCGTACAGGAGAATTATCAGGAAATAACTCCCTGTTATGGGCAAAAGATGAATCAGCCTATAATGGAAAAGGATTCTATACAAATTATCCGGTAGGCGATGAATACTCATCCTTCTTCGTAATGGATGGATTCAATGGAATTTATGTAGCACAGAACCCGAATGACTTCCTTCCATTAAATGAATGGACACATATTGCAGTAACCTGGGATTCAGACAGCAAAACGGGTAAGATCTATAAGAATGGACAGGAACAGGAAGTCACAGTACTGGGAGATCCGCAGACAATTACCGGATCAGAGACAGCAGTAAACCGTGTAGGAAAGAACGGTTACAGCAATGACTCACAGTATCCGAACAATCTGGAACTGGATGACCTTAGAATTTACAACGGTGCGGTAAACAGCGAAAAGATTAACGAGCTTTATACAGAGTATGACAACAATGTAGACAAGACTGTTTTACAAACGGCGCTGGAAACAGCAGAAGCTTACATTCCGGATGGATATACAGCAGAGAGTTACGCTGTACTGGAAGCAGCAATTGCTGAAGCAAGGAAAGTTTTCGAAGATGAGAATGCGGATCAGGATGCAGTAGATGAGCAGATTGGCAAGCTTGAAGAAGCAATTGCCCAGCTGGAAAGTATTCTGGCTGATCTGACACAGTTACAGTCCCTGTACAATGCTATTTCACAGATGGATATGAGCATCTACACAGAGGAAAGCGCAGATGTATTGAAAAATGCACTGGAAAATGCAGGCGCAGTAATTCAAAAAGAAAATGCTACAAAAGTGGAAGCAGCAGAAGCAGAATCAGGATTACTGGTAGCCCTTGCAGGACTGGAGAAAAAAGCAGAAGAACCAAAACCGGTAATTGATAAATCATTAGCAAAAGCATTATACAGTGCTTACAAAGACCTGGATCTTTCCGGATATACCCAGGAAAGTGCAGCAGCATTTACACAAGCATTAGGCAGTCTGCAGACGGTAATCGGAAAAGAAAATGCAGCACAGGAAGAAGTTGACAATACCATAGCAAATCTTCTGTCAGCAGCGACTGCACTTGCAGTAATGCCGGAAGATCCGGAAGAACCGGAAGTAGAGGTAGACTTCTCCGTACTGAGCGTACTTTACAATGCATATACAGGCATTGATACCGCTAAGTATACAAAAGAAAGTACCGATGCATTCCTTGCAGCACTTCAAGGTGCACAAGACGTTCTGAATAACCCTGATGCAGATCAGGCAGCAGTTGACCAGGCAGCGTCAGCATTGGCTAAGGCAGCAGCAGAATTGACAGAAGAGCCGGTAAAACCGGAAGAACCAACTGTTACCACAGATACAACAACATTAAAGGTACTATATAATGCCTATGTAGGACTTGATACCGGCAAATATACAGACAGCAGCGCAAAAGCTTTAAAAGATGCAGTGGCAGCGGCAGCAGCAGTTTTAAATAATGCAAATGCAACACAGGATCAGATTGATCTGGCAGCATCAAAACTGATGTCAGCAGCTACAGCACTGGAAATGAAACCTGCAGAGACTCCAAAACCGGTAGTACCTGCATTGAAAAAGGGCCAGATCCTTACTTACAAAGGACTGCGCTACAAAGTTACCAATCCAACAGCAGGAAAAGCAACTGTAATGGTGGTTGGAGCATCCAGCAAGTCCGTTAAGAAGGTAACGGTACCATCTACGGTAACCTTAAAAGGAGTAAAATGCAAGGTAACAAAGATTGGACAAAAATCATTTAAGAATTACAAGAAGCTGCAGCAGATAACAATCGGTGCAAATGTAACAGCGATTGGACAACAGGCATTCTATGGGGACAGCAAGCTTACCAATATCACTGTTAAGTCAAAAGTACTGAAGAATGCATACAGCAATTGTTTGAAGAATATTTCTTCCAAGGCAGTGATTAGAGTTCCGAAGTCTAAAGTGAAGACATATAAAAAAGTATTTAAAAACAGAGGACAGAAGAGCAGCGTAGTAATTAAGTAAAAAGCAGAATCACAAGCCAGCGTTCTTACGCTGGCTTGTGTTGTAGAAAAATAATTAAAATGAACACTACTTATTAGATTATATTTTAAGCAAGCTTGCGATATATATCCGGATAAGTGTAAAATAATGGTATTTGAGTATTGCGGAAAGTGAGCCTGTAAACATGTTGAAAAAAATAATCGTACGATATAATAACTGGACACTTGGAAGAAAATTGTTATTCGGTTTTTTGTTTGGCTCAATTATACCGATTCTGTCTATACAGTTAATAGGATACTATGTAAATAAAAATATAGTAACGGAAAAGGTAGATCAGTTAATGGTTAGTAATCTGACCCAGATATCAGAACGGGTGCACTTAAATATGGAAACCTATTCCAGCCTTTTATACCAGCTGTACACGGATGAACAGCTGACAGAGAGTATAAAAACTCTAATGGATATTACGGACAGCCAGAAAGCATTTGCATACAACAGAGCATACAACTGCCTGAAGCAGTATAACAATGACAATCTGGGTATCCGGTGTATCAGTCTGGTGTGTGCGGACGGCAGTTCAGTGGTAGCTGATTTTCAGACAGATTCTGCAATTGATAATTTATGGAGAGGCTATCCGGATCTGAGAACGACGAAGCCTTACATAGACTGCATTGATGAACCAAGCATGGTCATTACGCCCACTATGAAGTTTCAGGAGAACGGAACGGAAGGGTATTATTTTCATATGTCCAAACGGGTATTTGATTTTGACCATCTGGAACAGGGAAGCATTGCTACCATTATTATGTCTATTGATGAACGTATCCTTGAGGAAATCTGTAATAAGCCAGAGGATAGTGCCAACCAGGAACTGTCCCAGCACAGCCTGAATTTTATTCTGGATGAAAACAGGCAGGTAATTACCTATCCGGATGAGAGTTTTGTGACTCTGAAAATGAATCCCCGGCTAACGGTAGCGGAATTTGTAAAAGTTACGGGATATCTGCGGGATAAAAAAACGGCTATCAACGAATACAGAGACCCTCAGACAGGATGGGTTTTTTACAACGTGTATGATAAAGACTATATGCTGAAGGATCTGGTAAATACCCAGAAGATTTTTCTGCTTGTAGGCGTTGCCGCAGTTATTTTCGTAACGTGCATTATTAGTTATACGGTATATATGTTAAACCGGTCAGTCCGTTCGGTATTAAAAGGAATCGGACAGGTACAGCAGGGGCATCTGGATGTGGTGATTCCGGAAGATACCCAGGATGAAATTGGTCTGATTGCACGAAATTTTAATACCATGACCGTAAAAGTGAAAGAGCTGGTCACTACCGTAAAAGAGGCACAAAACAGTCAGAAAAATGCAGAAATCCGTGCGCTGGAGGCACAGATTAACCCGCATTTCCTATATAATACCCTGGATTCCATTAACTGGATGGCAATTGAAAAGGGAGAGTATGAGATCAGTACCATGCTGAGAAACTTAGGTGTTATACTGCGTTACAGTGTAAATAAGAGTAATCAGAGAGTCAGCATATGGGAAATGTCGGATTGGCTTCATAAATACATCAGTCTCCAGAAAATGAGATTTAATGATGCATTTACGTACAATCTGCAAATAGACAAAAATACAGAAAAGGTGAAAGTATATAAGCTGCTATTGCAGCCATTTGTTGAGAATTCTATTATACATGGGTTTGATGGAATGATGGCGGGAGGCTTATTGAGAATTGAATGTTCACTCTCAGATGACGGGAAGGGGGTTGTATTTATTATAGAGGATAATGGAGTGGGCATGCCGGAAAGTAAGGTACAGGAGTTTAATGACCCGAAACGGGCGATTATTGATGATGGAAGGAGCATCGGACTAAACAATGCATTCTCAAGGATGTATATGTATTATGGAAATAAAGCCAGCTGGACAATCAGCAGCTTAAAAGGCCTGGGAACGGTCATCACCCTGCGCCTGCCGGTTATTGATGAAATGAGGAAGGAAAATGAGGATATTAATAGTTGAAGATGAGGTAAAGATCAGAGTTGGAATATCAAAACTGATCTCGTCTCAGAGCGGTCACACAATTGTTGGAGAAGCAAAAAACGGAATGGAGGGATATGAGATGGCAATCCGGCTTCGCCCGGAGCTGATCATCACCGACATCCGAATGCCTGTCATGAATGGGCTGGAAATGCTGGCAAAGATTCAGGAGGACAAAGTTGCCTGCCATAGTGTTATTCTCAGTGGATATTCAGAATTTGAATATGCGAAAAAGGCAATAACCCTGGGAGCGGATGACTATCTGTTAAAGCCCATTGCGGCGGAAGACGTAAAAGAGGTACTGGATAGGATTGAAGAAAAACTGGATCTGGAAAAAAGGCAGATTGAAGGAACGCCTCAGGGATATATCAGGGATATTATCCTGGGCAGCCTGGCGGAAACCAGGGAGAATTACCAGCGTCTTGCGGATATCGGCGGATTAGATCTGGAATCACCGTGTTTTCTTTATGCAGGCTATCTTGGAAATGCAGAGCCGGCATATGTTGAATTTTGCAAAAACCAGCTTGAGGAAATGAAAGTGAAATACGGCAAGGACCGCATTTATATGGTATTTATTGAAAGTACGCAGGAATATGTGTGTGTCATTCAGAGCGAAAATCCGATGGAGGGATGGAATAAGAGGATTAGCCACAGAGTATATCTGAAGAATGTAAGAGAGGGGCAGGCAGTGTGGACAGCCGGAAGCATCCCGTCTCTTACAGAGCTGCGCAGCCAGGTAAATGAACTGCGAAAGCTTACTTCTTATGCAATGGCATTGGGATATACACATTTGCTGACGAAAAGGGAAATCAGCCTGTTTACTCCGGAGGAATTTACATATCCGGTATTTTTGGAAAACAGGATCAAAGTATCTGTATGCAAGGGAGATAGTGAGGAGTTAACAAGCTGTGGGGATAAATTCCGGTCATATATGAGGGATCAGAAATGTGAACCTTATCATATCCGTCAGGGGTATATGAAAATGGTAAATTACATTTTAAATATTTCCCAGGAGGTTGCAGAGGAGGGCTATCGGCTGATACAGGAGCAGAATCCTATTAAAACTCTCGGTAATGCCATTACCTTATCGGAACTGGAGACCTGTTTCCAAAAGATTATTCAGATTCTGGCAAAAACGGTAAATAAGAAAGATGATATCCGTAATTATACGGTAAACAGAGCAATCAGCTACATACGGGAACATTATATGGAAGTGATATCCCTGGAAGAAATGGCCAGACGTCTGGACATTACCCCCGAATACCTCAGTACCTTATTTAATAAAGAGGTGGGGATTAATTTTTCAACTTTTCTTAAGAAATTTCGTATCAGCCAGGCGAAACGGCTGCTGAAAGGAAGTGAGCTCAAGATCTATGAAGTGGCAAATGAGGTTGGATATGGTGACCCGAAATATTTTAACAGGGTTTTTCGTGAAGAGGTCGGAGTCTCGCCGGGGGATTACAGGCAGTCATAAAAGAAGACGAAAAGCCTGCAGTTATTTTCTTATTTTACTGATGGCAGTCCAGATGGCAGGCTGCAGGAACCAGGAAAGTGACGGGCAGGAGGAAAGCAAGGCAAGGGAGGAACTGGTTCTTTGGTCCTATTATGAGACCGATGCCCAGAGAAGCGGTCTGGATAACCTTGTAAACGGGTTCAACCAGTCCCAGACCCAGTACCGTGCTTCCTGGAAGTATGTCCCCATGACCGATTTTGACAAACAACTTTCCCGTTCATATACAGAGCAAAGCCTGCCGGATATGGTTCTTATTGATAATCCCGACATGCCGGTATTTATACGCCTGGGTGTATTTGAGGATATCACACAGCAGATAGAATCCTGGAAGCTGGAAGAAGAATATTATAAGGCGGCAGTAGAAACGGTAAGCCTGGATGGAAGATATTATGGTATTCCATTTATCTGCAATAACCTGGGATTGATTTATAATAAGGAGATGTTAAAGGAAGCCGGGGTGGAACCGCCGGGTACCTGGGAAGAATTAAAGACTGCGGCGAAAGAGCTCACAGTGGGAGAGCGCAAAGGATTTTTAATGTCCGCGGTTGATTCTGAACAGGGGGCATTCCAGATCCTGCCATGGATTTTATCAGCCGGAGAAAATCCGGATCAAATCGGAGGTGAAAAGACAAAGGAAGCTTTTGTATTTTTAGATAGTATGGTGGAGGATGGAAGCATGTCAAATGAATGCATTAATCTGACACAGATCGATGTTGCCAGAAAATTCATAGCAGGCGAAGCGGCAATGATTGAAAACGGGCCATGGATATTATCGATGCTTCAGGAAGCAGGCATCTCTTATGGAATCACCAAACTGCCGGTGAACCGGGTGAGCAGTATGATTACCGGCGGTGAAAATATTGGTTTTATTAAAGGGAAAAATGTAGAAGGTTCCCTGAAATTTTTCCAGTACTGTATGAACGGGGAAGTTATGGAATCCTTCTGCATAAAGACCGGATCCCTGCCGGCTAAAATCAAAAAGGCAAAAAAGGTGGTTAAGAAAGACGAACAGCTGCGGGTCTTTGAAGAACAGATGGAAAAAGCGGTTGCAAGGACTTCCATACCTTCATGGTCTGCTATCTCAAAGCAGATACCAAAGAGCTTTTATCAGATGGTGTCGAAGGAAAAAACCCCGGAAGAAGCGGTGGATATGCTGCCTGAAAATTAAATCCAAGAATTATCCACCATTATTAAAATATTAGAATTAATCTTTAAAGGAACCTCTCTTATAATGTACTTACCAGGAAAGATACTGGAGTCAAATATAAGGGAGGTTTTTATCATGAAACTAAAGAAACTTACGGCAATGGCTCTTGCGGCAACGATGGTTTGTACAATGGCAGCAGGATGTGGAGGAAGCTCATCATCCGGAACCACCGAAGCAGCAAAAGGTGAAACAACAGGGACGACTGCAGCTGAGACAGCAGGAACGGATGCACCGAAGGAGACAGCAGCGGCTGAAACCCAGGCAGAGACCCAGGCAGAAACTGCAGCAGCTTCCACCGGTGAAAAGAAAGAGGTTGTGATCTGGGATTATTTTGAGACAGATGCCCAGAAGGAAATGATGCAGACTTTGATAGATGGATTTAATTCATCACAGAGTGAGTTTACGGCTACACATACATATGTGCCGTTTGCGGATTATCAGAAACAGCTTACTTTAGGACTTGCTTCCGGTGAATTACCGGATCTGGTTATCATGGACGGATGCAGTATGGCTTCTTTCATTCAATTGGGACTTATGGCGGATGTATCCGATGCATCAATTGCGTGGGATGATTACCTGAAGGGTCCAATGGAATCCACGATGATGGACGGCAAACACTATGGCATTCCTTTTGCAACAAACTGTACCGCATTATTCTATAATAAAGATTTATTTGATGCAGCAGGCGTAACTTATCCCGATGAAAACACCACATGGGATGATTTCAAGGATATGGCAGCAAAGTTAACAAAAGACGGCGTAACCGGATTTGGTAATGCAGCAGTTGGTACAGATGAAGGTACCTTCCAGTGTCTGCAGTGGCTGTACACAGCAGGCGGCACTTACACCGATATTAAGGGCGGCGTAAAGTCTTACGATTTAATGAAAGAAATGATTGATGCAGGTTCCTGGACAAAAGAATGTGTAAACTGGACACAGTCTGATGTTAATAACAACTTTATGGCCGGAAACATTGCAATGCAGCAGAATGGACCATGGCAGATCCCAGGTATCGAAAAAGATGCTCCGGACTTAAACTATGGCGTAACAGTATTACCGAAAGTTGATAAAGATTCCAGTCAGGCAACATCAATCCTCGGCGGTGAGAATATGGGCGTTGTGAAAAAAGACGATACCGCAGGTGCAGTTGCTTTCATGAAATATTATGATCAGAATGAAGTTATGATCGATGCAATGAAGAAATATGGCTCCTTCCCTCCAAAAACGGAAGCAGCACAGGATTCTTACTGGACAGATGATCCGATTCAGGCAGCATTTATTACTCAGCTTGAGACTTCAATCCCAAGAGGACCATCCGCATCCTGGCCATCTTATTCTTCTGCAATCCAGAATGGATTCCAGGAAGTTATGACAGGTGCAAAGACGCCTGAGGAGGCAGCAGACAGTACACAGGCTGCTGTAGACGCAGTAAAATAAAATATTAGGGCGTGTTTAAACACGCTCTAGGGACTGCCTGGTAGACTTGCTTCCGACAGTCCCTTTTTAAAAGATATGAGGAGGGATTAACGTGAGACATGGTAAAAAAAAGACACCGGCTTACCTGGGAGTTATATTTGCACTTCCCGCTTTGATTTATATGATGGTGCTGATAGGGTACCCCATGGTAAAGAACCTGTTATTAAGTTTTAAAAATGTAGATGTTTATACATTTGCAGATACGGCTTCCCAGAGTTTTGTGGGGTTGCAGAATTATGTTGATTTGTTCAGCGGAGCCGATTCTATTTTAATGAAATCTATCGGCAATACATTAATTTTTACACTTGCTTCTATATTTTTTCAGTTTGTAATCGGATTTGGACTTGCATTGTTGTTTAATAAAAAATTTCCAGGCTGCTCCTTTTTCCGTGGGGTGACTATGATATCCTGGCTTTTACCGGTAACGGTAGCAGGACTTTTGTTTAAATTTATGTTCCAGTTAAATGGCGGAATTATTAATCAGTTCCTTACATCCGCAGGTATTCTGGATAAACCCATAGAATGGCTGCTTAATGGAAATACCGCTATGGTGGCAATTGTAGTAGCCAACATCTGGATCGGTATCCCATTTAATATGATGTTAATTCTGACCGGATTAACAACTATTCCAACCGAAATTTACGAGAGTGCCAGTTTGGACGGTGCTTCCAAACGGCAGACCTTATTTCATATAACAGTGCCAATGATCAAACCGGCAATTATGTCGGTGCTGACACTGGGATTTGTATACACCTTCAAGGTATTTGACCTTGTATGGGTAATGACAAAAGGCGGACCGGTAAATGCTACGGAACTGGTTTCCACTTATGCATACCGGCTTTCCTTTGAAGAGTTTCAGTTTAGTAAGGGTGCGGCAGCATCGAATATCCTGTTCTTGATTTTGCTGTTTGTAGGATTTTTCTACATCAGGACTATTGATGATGACGAGGTGATGTAACATGAAAAAAGAGACGAAAAATAAAATTATCTTATTAATAATCGGAGCAATCGTATTTGTTATTTTTATATTTCCACTGTACTGGATGCTGGTTACCGCATTAAAATCGCAGGTAGAAATCTTCCAGATACCGACGCCTCTCTGGCCGAAAGAGCTGACATTCGAAGCATTCCAAAAGCAGTTATCCGCTTCCAGTGATACGCTCAGAGGGTTCAAAAACAGTGCAATAATCGGATTTGGGGCAATGGCAATTTCCACCATACTGGCAATTCCGGCAGCATACGGACTGGCAAGGTTTAAATTCAGAGGAAAAAAGGTCATTATCCTGCTTTTCTTAATTACCCAGATGCTTCCTTCCACGCTGGTATTAACATCCCTGTACATCATGTTCTCAGGCGCAAAACTTTTAAATACATACATGGCGCCGATACTGGCAGATGCAACACTTGGTATTCCATTTTCCGTTATTATCCTAAGAACCTATTTCCTCTCCATACCGAAAGAGCTGGATGAGGCAGCAAAAATAGATGGTTGCGGACATCTTACTGCATTTGTAAAAATCATGCTTCCTATTGCAAAACCGGGCGTAGTGGTAGCTGCCGTATTTTCCTTTGTATATGCATGGGGCGATCTGATCTACGGAATTACCTTTATTACAGACCCGAATAAGAGACCGATTACATCCAGTATTTACAATTATGTACAACAGTATCAGACCTTATGGAACTCCACCATGGCATTTGGTATTATTGCAATTTTCCCGGTTATTTTAATCTTTATCTTTATGCAGAAATATATTGTCAGCGGACTTACGAATGGTGCTGTTAAGGCTTAGAAAATACACGAATAACAAAATACACGAATAACAAAATACACAAATAACAAAATACACGAATAACAAAATACACAAATAACAAGTTACTGATGTTGATAGAAAATTTGATGCAGAAAGGAAGCCACGGTAGTTCTTTCAACCTGTTTTATAGTGGCTGTATTGCAGGAGCACTGCAGTATATTATGGGAAAATGAATGAAACTAAAATCATTGGATTTAAAGAATATTAAAATAAGTGATGAATTCTGGTCCAGACACGTGGACCTGGTGAGAAATGTAATAATCCCTTATCAGTGGGAGATCATGAATGACCGGGTGGCGGATGCCGAGTCCAGCCACTGCCTGGAGAATTTCAAAATAGCAGCAGGGAAAAACAGCGGAGACTTTTACGGCGCGGTATTTCAGGATACGGATATTGCAAAATGGCTGGAAGCAGTAGGATTTTCACTGGCAGGCAATCCAGATGAAAAACTGGAAGCAACTGCAGACGAAGTGATAGATTTGATAGCAGATGCACAGTGTGAAGATGGTTATATCAATACTTATTTTACGATAAAAGAGCCGGACAAACGCTGGAGCAACCTCTGTGAAGGACACGAACTGTATACAGCGGGCCATTTGATGGAGGCGGCTGCAGCTTATTATGAAGGAACGGGAAAGAGGAAGTTTCTGGATTGTATGTGCAAATTTGCAGATTTGATCTGTGAGACATTTGGGGAAGAAGAGGGTAAAATCCATGGGTATCCCGGACATCAGGAAGTGGAAATTGGTCTGATTAAACTGTTTCGTATTACAAAGGAACGCAGATATCTGGATATGGCTAAGTATTTTATCGATATCAGAGGCGTGGGTGAGAACTATTTTCTAAAAGAAATGAAAAAGGACGGACATAAACGGATTTTTCCGGAATTTGCAGATTATGATACAAAGTATTCCCAGTCCCATATTCCGGTGCGTGACCAGAAAACAGCAGAAGGGCATGCCGTTCGTGCCGTATACATGTACTGTGCAATGGCTGATCTGGCTTATGAGTATCAGGATGATTCACTGATGGAAGCCTGTGAGACCCTGTGGAACAATATGGTGAGTAAGCGTATGTACATTACGGGAGGTATTGGCTCATCGGGAATCCTGGAGCGCTTTACGACAGATTATGACCTGCCGAATGAATACAATTATTCTGAGAGCTGCGCATCTATTGGCCTTGCACTCTTTGGGCTGCGTATGAACCAGATCACCAGAGACGGCAAGTATATGGAGGAAGTGGAACGCGCCCTTTATAATACCATATTGGCGGGGATCGCCCTGGATGGCCGCAGTTTCTTTTACGTAAACCCGTTAGAAGTCTGGCCGGATGCTTGTATGCCCAGAACTTCCAAGGAACATGTAAAGCCGGTAAGGCAGAAATGGTTTGGAGTAGCATGCTGCCCGCCGAATATTGCCCGGACACTGGCATCCCTGGGACAGTATATCTACAGCACACAGGGGGATACGGTATGGGTGAACCTGTTTGTCACAAGTGAGGTTCAGCAGGAACTGGAGTCTGGCTGTATACAGATGAAACAGGAAACCAGATTCCCAAATGAAGGCAAGACGACTATCCACATAGAAAACCAGGAAAATGTAAAGGTTTCTCTGGCAGTCCGCATTCCGGAATACGCAAAAGATCCCGTTTTCTATAGTGGCAGCGAAAAGATCATACCGGATAAAACAGAAAAGGGATATGCATTTTTCACAGTAGACAGAAAAGAGATGGAACTTACAATGAAATTCTCCATGGAGCCGCGGCTTCTCCATGCAAATCCACTTGTAAAAGCGGATACCGGAAAAGTTGCAGTCATGAAAGGACCTTGCGTGTATTGTCTGGAGGAAACAGACAATGGAAATAATCTGCCAGGCCTGTTCCTGGATTCCGGCATAGCACTTAAGGAACACTTTGAACCGGATCTCCTGGGAGGAGTAACCGTAATAAGAGCACAGGGCAAAAGGCTTGTATCAGATGAGTGGAAAGAGGGAGAGCTGTATAAGGAATGTGCGCCAAAGATGGAAGACGCAGCATTGACTTTTGTACCGTATGCATACTGGGGAAACCGGATTACCGGAGAAATGTTAGTCTGGGTGAGAGAGATTTTATAATTATATACGAAAGTATTAGACATTGAGCTGAGACAAATATTTGACTCAGCTCTTTCAAAATGCGCTTCGAAAGCAATTTTCAAACACGCTCTACAGCAGACAATTTCAATACAGATTTATTTGGAATTACCACTGGCAGGAAGCGTTGTTCTCACGCTTGTTAGCGTCCATCTTCGTCTGGTGTACGGTTCCCCATGGATGCCTGGGAGGTGCATAAACGGATGAAAGCTTTAAAGGACATCTTTCGGGATTCATAATATTGTGCCAGGTTCCGGCAGGAATAAATACAGCATCTCCGGGGCACATTTCATTTTGAAATTCCGGCCGGCCTTTGCAGGAACCCATCATTACAATGGCTTTCCCATGTTCGACTCTTATAATCTGATCCGTATCAGGATGCATTTCCCAGCCAATATCCTCACATGGAGGGATACACATTAATGTCATTTGTACATGGCATCCCGTCCACACTGCGGTACGGAAGTTTTTATTTTGCTCTGCCATTTCCTCAACTCTCAATATACAGGGGTTAGGACCATAATCGGTCTGCCTCATACAGCAATTATTATTCATAAGAAGATTCTCCAATCAGGTTTCTATATTAAAATATGTAATTTCATTGTGAATGTGAATTTATGTTAGAATTGCAGGAAAACTGGTTACATAAACTGGCTACAAAACTGGTTTTTAGTGGGAAAAGAATTGCAATTCAGATTAAAATAAAATATAATAAGCCTATATGCTTTGAGCGAGATTAAATTGCTTTCCGGCAGCTGCACGCTGTGTTTTGCGGATTATGAAGGAGGGAGCCCCATGAAAAAGAATATTATCATGTTTATTTTTACACTCTTTTTTCTTGGACTCCTTTTTTACGTGAAGGCTGAAGCCCATCTTGTAACCGGCGCAGGAACCAGTGCGACTGCTGACGCCGGTGGATCCGGTTACACTTATGGCCAGCCCCGTATTTTCGCCAAGCTTACACCGGCAGACGCTCCTGCTGGAATCCAGGAAAAAGTACTGACACAGGGAATTACGAATTTTGTGGAAGAACGGAATAACCAAAGGCAGTTTAACGGAAGCGTACTGGCGGTTTTATTGTATATTGCAACAAATGTCTTATTGGGCAGCGTACGGAGCAGCTTGTTCTGGATACTGTCTATTTGTCTTACATTTTCATGTATTCTGATCAGTCAGGTTCATATCTTACACCAATCCGATGGAAAGAAACGTACTGTTATCTTTTAGTATTTCATTAAAAATTTAAGAAGTGAAATTTACGAAAAGAAGATAATCAGGAGGATTGTACTTTGAAAAATAAAAAAAATCATATTTGGTTTGCGTTAGCCCTTATCGCAGCCTTTCTTTTGCTTACTATTTTTGGAGCGGGCAAGGAAGTAAAAGGGATTCAGGACATGCGTTTTGGAATTGATATCCGGGGCGGTGTTGAGGCGGTATTTGAACCGGTTGGAGTTACCGGTGTTCCCACAGAAAAGCAGATGGAATCGGCACGTAATGTTATTGAAAGCAGATTGGATGCTGAAAATATTACTGACCGTGAAGTTACAGTGGATAAAAGTGAAGGCCATATTATCGTGCGTTTCCCCTGGAAATCCGATGAAAAAGACTTTAATCCAGAATCTGCAATCTCTGAATTGGGGGAAACAGCGAAGCTTACCTTCCGGGATCCTGACGGCAATGTACTTGTAGAAGGAGAAAATGTGTCAGACAGCTCCGTAACAAGGGATCAGGAAACAGGAGAATATGTAGTAGAACTGCAGTTTGATAAGACTGGAGCGGAGGCATTTGCCAAGGCAACTCAGGAGCTGGTGGGCAAACAGATGGGCATCTATATGGATGAACAGATGATCTCTAATCCTAAGGTACAGCAGGCAATTACTGGTGGTAAAGCAATTATTAACGGTATGGCGAACAGCGATGAAGCAAAGTCATTATCCGATAAAATAAATTCAGGTGCACTTCCATTCTCCATGAAGACAAGTAATTATAATACCATCAGTCCCTCACTTGGAAGTCAGGCACTGAAGGCAATGGTAACAGCTTCTATAGTAGCACTGTTATTAGTTATCATATTTATGATCAGTATTTACAGACTGCCCGGATTCATCAGCTGTCTGACCCTTATATTCCAGATGTGCCTGCAGATACTGGCACTTTCATTTCCGCAGTATACGCTGACCCTGCCTGGTATCGCCGGTCTGATCCTTTCTGTTGGTATGGCTGTGGATGCCAACATTATCATCAGTGAACGAATTGGTGAGGAATTGAGAAACGGTACAAGTATCCGCGCTGCTGTTAAAAAAGGTTATCAAAACGCATTCTCGTCGGTATTGGACGGCAATCTGACCACAGCTGCAGTGGCATTAATCTTAATGATGTTTGGTTCCGGTACAATGCTGAGTTTTGGATATACGTTGTTTACAGGTGTGATCATCAACTTGGCAGCAGGTGTGTGGATGTCCAGATTTATGCTGGAATCTGTAATACGCTACGATATATTTGATAAAGTAAAATTGTTCCGTAAGAAAAAAGACCGTAAAATGATCCGTTTTGCAGCAAAACGAAAATGGGTATTTATATTCACAGCATGTGTATTGATTATCGGAGCTGTAATCACCGGAGTAAATGGAGTAAAACTGGATACACAGTTTACCGGAGGCGTTATACTGAAATATACATATTCCGGCGAAACAGATACAGAAAAGATCGGCAATGCGGTAAACGCTGCTTTGAACAGGCCTGTAAGCGTACAGACCTCCCAGGACTCCGCTACGGGTGACAAAAAGTTAGTGCTGACCCTTGCAGGAAATGAAGGTATCAATCCGGATGATCAGAAGAAAGTCACAGAAGAAATTAACAAACTTGGCGATACATCCTATGAATTATCGGAAACCTTTGCCGTAGAGCCTTATATCGGGGCAAAAGCGTTAAATAATTCGGTAATTGCAATTGTATTATCCGCATTGTTCATTATTGCATATATATGGGTGCGTTTCAAATCCCTGTCCGGATTATCGGCTGGTGTATCTGCGGTAATTGCACTTATACATGATGTCATTCTGGTATTCTTCGTGTTTGGAGTATTTAAGATCCCGGTAAATGATGCCTTCGTGGCGGTTACCCTGACCATTATCGGGTATTCTATCAACGACACCATTGTGCTCTATGACAGAATCCGGGAAAATATCCGGAATAAGGCGGGCAGCAAAAAAGAAACCTTGTGTGAACTGGTAGACCGAAGCATAACTGAGACTATCGGACGTTCGGTAAAGACAGCATGCACAACCGCTATCTGTGTTGCAATCGTTCTCATATTTGCCCTGATTTACCATATAGAATCTATCCGTGTGTTCTCATTGCCATTGCTGGTAGGTATCATCAGCGGATGTTATTCTTCTGTATGCATTGCAGGACCACTTTGGGTAACCTGGAAAGAGTTCCGTGCAAAGAAGAGTGATAAGATCGAAACGAGCAAGGGGAAAAAGAAATAAAAATCAGATGAGAAAAATTCAAGAATCTAATTGACATTAATTAGAATAATCGGTATAATAAATCCAAATAAACTGAATTTACCGATGGGTTGTTACTGTTAAGCAGGCAAAACCAATTTTAGGAAGAAAATATTCTTCTTAAAATTGGTTTTTTTGCTTTTATAAGACTAATGAGGTATGTTCTTATGCAGGCGAAAATTCAGAAATAATTATGGTAAAGGGGTGAGGAGCGGTAGCAGGAAGGCATCTGAATGATTCGCAGCATTGGCAGAATGCAAGAGCATAATTTAAATATAACAATGATTCAAGGGGGATCAGGCTGAAAGAAATTAAAAAAAGAAAGGAGCCACAACAGAATTCTTTTAGCTTAGAGCGTGTTAAACACACTCTAGTATATCGTGGCGGTATTGCGGGGCTTTCCTGCAATATGCAAAAGGTATCAGGATGGGGAAAAGACTAAAACTATGGAAAAGAATCTTATCAATCTTCTTAGCGGTTACGCTAAGTCTTAGCAGTTTTATCATTTCGGCAGGTGCAGAAGGAAGATCTTATAATGAAATCCCAGAAAATACAGCAGATGAAGCCAGCGTGGGCAATCCAAATGGAAAAGAGCGGACTCTCATCATAGAGGCAGAAAATGCGCAGTTAAAAGAGCCGGGAGATTTTTCGGATGATAACGACAGCGCATCTCATGGCGGAAAGCATATCAGAACCCAGAAAGCCGGGGCTTCTGTAACCCTTACCTTTACAGGGACAGGCATTCTCTTCTATGCCAAAAAGGGAAGCGGCGCAGGTGTCCTGCGGGTCGACATTGATGGAGAGCTTCATGGGAAAGCAGATGAGTATGTAAGTGGGAGTCCGGAGTTTCAGTCTAAGACATACGAGGCACTAAATTTAAGTGAAAAAAATGCAGAGCATACAATTGTGCTGACGGCTGCAGATCAGAACCCCAATGGAATTAATGGCAGCCCATGGTTTAATTTTGATTATTTTGAAGTAATTCAATGTGAAGAGGAAGAAGCCGGGGACACCATTGTATCACCTGGTGATACGGAATATTATCTGGATTCTGAAGCTGCCCAAAACGGCGACGGATCACAGGAATCGCCTTTTAACACCCTTATTGAAATTAACCGGAGGGAGTTTGCCCCGGGAGATCATATCTTTATCAAACGCGGTTCTGTATTCAGAGGTCTGCTTTACCCAAAGGGTTCCGGATCGGCGGATAAGCCAATTCTGCTGGATGCATACGGAGAAGGAGAAAAACCATTGATTGATGGCGATGGACGCTATGGCGGCCAGCAGGAGTATGGTGCAGAAGGGCCTTTTGGTGAAGCTGCTGCTGCTGTTTATCTCCACAACAGCCAGTATTGGGAAATTTCTGATTTAAGAGTTACGAACTGGGATGAGGATGCAGCAAACCGTGAAAGGAGCGGCATTCGCGTAGAGGCCAGTGGGGGCGGCATATTCCGCCATATTTATATTAAGGATTGTGAAATGTTTAACATAAGGGGATACCGGGGGCAGGACAGCATCTGGGATGTGGACCCGGTGGGCGGCGGAACGACCTTTTTTGGTTCCAGGACGACTCACCGTACAGGCGGCATAAATTTCTGCAGTTATACAGGCAGGGAAAATAATGCGTCTGATAAAACAAATCCGGGAAAAATATCAGACAGTGAGCCAACGATATTTGACGATGTCCTGATTGAGGGAAACAATATTGAGAACTGTGACGCCAATGGAATTACTACCACAAATGTGAAAGGTGAAATGGATAACCGGGATTACCGGCATAAAAATGTTGTTATCCGCAGAAACAGCATCACTAATGTACAGAGGGCAGGTATTGTTCCCCTTTATACAGATGGGGCGCTGGTGGAGCATAATAAAGTAGATACATTCCAGCAGACTACCGAAGGTTATGGCTGCGGAATCTGGTGTGACCGTGCCAATGATATGGTATTCCAGTACAATGAAGTCTGTAACGGACAGAATACTATGGATGGGATGGCTTTTAATCTGGATGATATGACGGAAAATGGCGTTATCCAGTATAATTATACCCATAACAATGTGGGCGGGGGCACAATGCTTCATGTGAGGACAAACTCCTATAACCGCAATAATACGATCCGCTACAATCTGAGTGTAAATGATACCCATAATTATGCACCCCACCAGGCAATTGTAGTCTGCGTTGGTGAGGATGCGAAAACTAAAATTGAATCTGCCAGGGTATACAATAATACATTTTTCAACACCAGGACAGTCCGTCCGGTTTATAAAGGAGATGAGATAGCCTTTGAGAATAACATCTTCTATCTGGTAAATAAAGGAATGAAAAATAAAACGGATGCTTATGATGTGGGATCTAAAACCATATTTAACCATAACCTTTTTGCGGGGGTGCATCCTCAGGATGAGCCGTCTGGAAATGAAAATATCTCCGTGACAATGCCAGGGCTGGCTGGAGTCCTTGTGGAAAAGGATGGAGATCAGTATCTTCCAAAAGGAATAGAAGAGGCCATGGCAGCGGCGATGCTGGCTCACGCTTCCCAGGCTTTAAATGCCGGGACAGTGATGGAAGACGGTGTGAAAGAGGATCTGTATGGGAATCCTGTAACGGCTGGGGAAGCGCCTAATATCGGTGTATACAATGGAGTGTCTGTAGAAAAAACAGAATATGAGGACTTCAGCGATATCACCGAGGTTTCGGGAGAGCCTTCGGAATTTGATGATTTCACAATCGAATATGTGGAGGGAGAGGATGAACGCGTCAGCAAACACGCAGCATTCAAAACTAATCCAGGCGGTGCGCATGGCGGATTCCACATCAGTTCTGATGAGGATGGGGCGTCAGCGGAATACACCTTTACGGGTAAAGCGATTTCTGTATATACCAAGAGCGGAGGGGCAGCAGGAGTTGCAAATATCTATCTGGATGGACAGAAGGCGGCCACTGATGACCAGTATGAGGGGAAGGAGACATTTGGAAGGATGGCATTTACCCGGACATTTGCCGAAAGCGGAACTCATACCATTAAAATAGAAAGATCGGGAATGAAGAATCCAAGCTCCAGCGGAACAAACTTAAATCTTGATTATTTTAAAGTATTTAAGGAGAGTCAGCCGGTAGTTCCGGAAAAGGAGCTGATTAAAATGGACGCTTCCGGTTTCACCGCAGAAGCGGAAAGTGTTGAGGAGGACGAGGGGCCGGCATCCTGTGCCATCGATGGAAACAGCAATACTTACTGGCATTCCAACTGGTCAGGAACGGCAGCAATGCAGCCAGACTTTGAAGAAGGGTTAAGAAACGGATTTACCATAGATCTGGGTGGAAACTATAACATACAGAAACTGGAGTATCTGCCAAGGCAGGACCAGAATAATGGCACCATTACAAAATACAGGCTGTTCTACAGTAAAACGGAAGATGGGGAATTTTTACCCATACCACGTGGACTCGGTTATTGGGAAGGAGACAGTACGCTGAAATCAATCACTTTTGAAAAAGTAAATGCTAGGAGGATACAAATCCGGGCATATGATGCGGTAAGTGATTCGTCAGGAAAAAATCTTATTACCGCAGCAGAATTCTATGTATACCGATGGAAAGAAGACGGCGGCCCGGTGACGCCTCCGGACAGGAGCTTTCACGTACCTCCTGCTTGGAATCAGGGAGACACACATATCACGCTGCCTAAAGTGGCAGACGGCTGGGAGATTGAACTCTTTGGGTCTGACCGCAAAGAGGTGGTTGGACTGGATAATTCTGTGACCAGGCCACTGGAGGATGTTACGGTGAACCTGCTCTACAAGCTGACTAACCGGGCAACCGGAGAGGTCCTGGAGACAAATGTAAATGCGCAGATTACAATTCCAGCGGCGCCGATGGAAGATTTTGTGTCCGGAAGCAACGAAAAGCCCGGGGTAATTCCTGCTTTAAGAGAATGGAAGGGCGCAAGCGGGGAGATCAAGCTCACCAATACCTCCAGAATTGTTGTGGACTCAGAGAGCTTCAGACAAGATGATGCTGCGCATGTAAAAGAAAACCTGAGTAAGACAGACAACTTCTATACCCAGGTGAATATGTTTAAGGAAGATCTGAAGGCACAGACAGGTCTTGACCTTCCGATTGTAACGGATCAGGAGCCGGGTGCGGCAGATATTTATTTTACAGCCCAGGGCGCTCCGGCATCTCTTGCGGCTGAAGGATATATGATAGAATTTGGCGGGCAAAATGGAGACGGTGATTCCATAATTGTAAGGGCGCCTCAGAAGACAGGCATTTTATATGGTGGAATCACGATCCTGCAGATCTTAAAGCAGAATACGGCATTGAGCCTTCCAAGGGGAATCTGCAGGGATTATCCGGCATATGAGAAGCGGGGATACATGCTGGATGCGGCACGTATCTATCTGCCGCTTGAATACCTGGAGGATACCTTAAAGCAGATGGCATGGTATAAGATGAATACATTTTCCGTACATCTGAACGACTGTGAAAACTGGGGTAATCTGGAGCTGGGACAGGAACGCTATTCTGCATTTCGTCTGGAAAGCAATGTGCCTGGACTCACGGCAGAAGATGGGTCCTATACCAAGGATGAATTCTGGGAGTTCCAGTATGATGCCGTTGATCTGGGGATAAATGTCATTCCGGAATTCGATACACCAGGGCACTCTCTTGCATTTACCAGAGTCTGGCCGGAGCTGGCCCGGGAGGACAATGCAAAATATCTGGATGTTACAAACCCTCAGGTTTTAGAAAAGGTCAAGGCTTTATTTGATGAATATATTCTGCCTCAGGATGGTAAGGAAGAGGTTTTCATTGGTCCCGAAGTAAATGTAGGAACAGACGAATATAAAACGAATGGCCTTCCGGAGTCAGACAGAGCCAGATATAGAGAAGCTTTTCGCGGATATATAGACCAGCTCCTGCAGCATGTGAAGAACCGGGGAAAAGAACCGGCATTCTGGGGATGCTTAAGAGAGAACGCCGGAACGACGCCAGTTACTACAGATGCCTTAATGTATGCCTGGTATTGGGATTATTCAGAGGCGCTAAAGGCATTGGAGGCAGGATACCGGGTGCTGACAATGGATGAAATGGAGACCTATATCGTTCCCGGAGGTGGATGGTATGTAAATCAGTATGGAAGAGGGGAACATTTGTATAACACATGGCTTCCAAATGACAACCGGGCATGGGATATCAGCTTCTCCGGAGACAGAGCGCCCGCTCCCAAGGGCCACCCGAGAGTAGTGGGCGGACAGTTTGCAGTATGGAATGACTGGATTGGAAATGGAATATCAACTGGTGATATCAGCTTCCGTATCCAGTATAATATACCAGCCATAGCCCAGAAATCCTGGTCAGTGGATGAAAGTAATGCATCCATGAATTACACGGAGTTTAAACGGCTTGGAGAAATCATTGGAGATGCGCCCGGAAGTGATTTCCTGTACCGGAACAACAGGTTTACCAAGGACAAGATCCTGGATCTGGGAGAGGAAGATGATATATCCAAGCAGACAGATATGCAATTAGATCCGGTAAATGTAGGAAGCGACGCACAAGGGAAGGACGGAACCGGAATTCGATTTAACGGCAAAGACAGCTATATTGAGTCGGATGTGGACTCTACAGGCTTTGACTGGACGGTAGGAATGTGGATCAATCCGGATGTGGGCAATGCTGCAGATGCAGTTCTTATGGAAGGAAAGACGGGAACGCTTAAGCTAAAGCAGGGCAAAACCGGTAAAATAGGCTATTCGGTAGGGAATTATGACCATTATTTTCATTATCGTTTACCGGAAGGCAGGTGGACCCATATTGCTCTCACAGGGGATGCCTATGGCGTAAAATTATATGCAAATGGAATCTTCATAGATGAATTAAAAGACAAGCCATGGCCAAACTTAAATTTCGATTCTAACTTTGCCAAGCCAAGCGGACAGCCCAATTTTATCCCCACCTATTTTGAGACACTGATGCTGCCTACGTCAGTTCTGGGAAGCAAGACAAACGCTTTTAAAGGCGTTGCGGATGATTTCAGGATTTATAACAGGGTTTTGGAAGCGGATGAGATTCTGGAGATGACAAATATGAAAGGAGATGCTTCCAGAGCATTGGCGGCAAAAGTAAATGAGGCAAATGAATTATTGGATTCCGGCAGACTGTCTGAAGATCCGGAAGCAAAAACCGCAATGTTAAACGCTGTAAAAGCAGCGGCAAATGTGCTGGCTAATCCGGCATTTACAGAAGAACAGATTAAAAGCGCAGATCAGGCCCTGCAGGCAGAGGTGGAGAAAGCTCCTGCAGACCCGGCAGATATCAATCTCATGGCGGACGCCTATGCAGCTACGTCGGTAGAGTGCCACACAGGCTTTGGTCCGGAAAAAATGGTAGACGGTGACGATGCACTGGAGTCCAGATTAGCAACGAAAAGGGGCGTTGAAGAGGTTCCGGTAGAATTTACACTGGCGGAAGAAAAGACATTTAACACTTTAGTAATCAAAGAAGGGCTTGGACCTATTACAGGAGAAACTCTGGCTGCCCAGATCAAAGGATATGAGATACAGGTAGCTAAGAATGGCAAATATGAAGACCTCCTGTCAGCCGTGGACCAGTCGGCGGGAATTGTTGGGGAAAAATTAACCATAGACCTGGGACAGGATGTGACAGCATCTAAGATCAGGGTCATATTCAAGGTAAACCCGGAGGCAGGCATCAATATAAAAGAAGCGGAGCTATACAGGCTTCTGAAGCCGCAGCCATATGTGAATGAAACAGCAAGGGATGTGGTGAATTATCTGGGAATTCCGGAAAGGCTTGAATTAACGGACACACATCTGCCAATAAGCGAAATGCCAGGCGCCTACAGTTCCCGTATTATCGCCTCAGGCAATTTGGACATCATAGCGCTGGATGGAACGGTTGTCAGGGAAGATACAGATCAGACGGTTACGATATTAATGGAAGTAACAAAGAGAAAAGGCACCAACACGATTGTGGAAAAAGCTGTAATGCCATATAAGGTGGTCGTTGCAGGCCTTCAGACACCAGCAGTTATTTACCGGGTGACATTCCATGCAAATGGAGGAACAGCCGTAAATCCGGCAAGTATAGACACAGAGTCCGGAAAAGCCATAGGAAGCCTGCCGTCCACCACAAGGGAAGGATATGAATTCCAGGGCTGGTTTACCGCCCAAACCGGAGGTACAAAGGTAACAGAAGCAACGGTGGTAACCAGCGATATGACGCTGTATGCCCAGTGGAAAAAAATGATACAGCCACAGCCAAGGCCAGAGGTCTCTTTTACAAAGACAGAATATTCCTTATACGCCACACAGACAATAAAGACCTCTGTAAATGCCAATGCAGCGGCAGGTGTTGTAACAGGATATAAGTCAAGCAATACAAAGGTGGCAGCTGTTACTTCGGCAGGAGTCATTAAAGGAATCCAAAAAGGATCTGCAACTATTACCGTATACACATCAGGAAAAGGGACGGCTACAGTGAATGTAACGGTAAAAACGCCAAAAGTCACCCTTACAGCGAAAAAGGCTAAGCTTCAGGCAGGAAAATCAACAAAAGCCATAACCGTTAAGAGCAAAATAAAAACGGATAAAGTTGTAAAATTCACGTCGGGCAAAAAGAAAATAGCCAGTGTCAATCACAAAGGAAAAATAAAAGGCATAAAAGCCGGAAAGACAAGAATTACCGTTTTCATGAAGAGCGGAGCGAGGGCAAGCTGCGTATTAACAGTTCAAAAAGCTCCGGTAAAAACAACCAAAATCAGGGTGCCGAAAAAGGTTACTTTAAAAGTAAAAGAGAAGCAAAAGATAGAAGTGGTTAGGAAACCGGTCACAGCTGCCGATAAAATTGATTACCGTTCTTCAGACAGTAAGATAGCGAAGGTTGATAAAAAAGGCATTATAACCGCAAAGAAAGCCGGAAGCTGTCATATAACCGTGACGTGCAATAAAATTACAAAAAGAATAAGGGTAATTGTGGAACGGAAATAACCGGCAGCATTTTATTTTAGCCGGTAATCCTTCGGACTTGTCCCATATTTTTCTTTAAAGACCCGGTTAAAGGTACGCTGGCTTTCAAATCCGGCATCCATCCATATCCTGGTAAGTGTGTCGTTGGTAGAACGGGTCAGATACTGAGCGTAATCCAGCCGAATATTATTTAAATACTCGTGAAAGCCCATCTTAAGCTTTTTGGAAAAAATATGGGACAAATAATATTTACTTACGTTCAGTTCCCGCGCCAGCGTATCCAGAGACATTGGTTCTTGAAAATGCAGGGAAATATACTGAACCAGACGATAAGTCAGATCCGTATTATCAGGCCGGGCATTCTTTTCTAAAGTAAATAAAGGCAGTACATGGGCCAGGATGACCTGAATCCAGGCCCCCAGCAGAAATCCGGAGGCGTCTTCTTTTGAAGATGCCTCTAATCTGTCTAAGGCATATAAGATATCCCCGTGGACCTGATGGGATTTTAAATATGGATTCAGAGGATGGCTTCTTTTTAACTGGTTTAGAAACGGACCGAACATATTCTCATCAAAAATAAAGAGAATAACATCGCAGCTTTTTGGCGCCTCGGTTCGGTATGCATGTACGGTTTCCGGGAAGACAACCGCTAGTTCCCCTTTTGCCATTTCCAGAGTATGATCCTGAATGGTAACCTGTATTCTGCCTTTTTTTACATAAATAATTTCTACTGCATCGTGGAGATGAGCCGGGAAATTAAGATTCTGAATATTATTAATATGTGGCTTCTCAAACTTCTTCTCGTAAAATGGATTCATATTTCACCTCTCTTACTTCAGGCATTTATTACAACAACCATTAGCAATTTTTGGCTACAAAATAATGTGATATGACAATCATTATAAATGGATTACTGCTATAATGCAATTAAATTAAAAAGGATTACCGCATAATGCAATTAAATTAAATGGTGAAAAACAGAGAGGAGATTTAAGATGGAAACAAATAAAAAAGTACTTATTTTTCAAGGCGGCTGGGACGGACACGAGCCGGATAAGGTAGCACGGAGGTTCTCTGATCTATTAGAAAAACATGGGTATACATGTACTATTTCAGATACTCAGGAGGTTTTAGAAGATCTGGATATGCTGATGGGGCTGGACTTGATTGTTCCTTGCTGGACCATGGGTGAGATCAAACCGGAATACCGCCAGAATATCGTGAAAGCAGTGGGTGCCGGAGTAGGGCTTGCCGGATGCCACGGCGGTATGTGTGATTCCTTTCGAAATGATGTGGAATGGCAATTTATGACTGGCGGACAGTGGGTCAGCCATCCGGGGGGAGACGGTGTGGATTATGAAGTCAACATCAAGTTTGGGTCAAGCCCTATTGTAGAAGGAGTATCGGATTTTCATGTCTGCAGTGAGCAGTATTATCTCCATGTAGATCCAGCGGTAGAGGTGCTCGCCACAACTCGTTTTCCGGTTGTGGATTATTACCACAGTGCTAATAAATGTGTGGATATGCCGGTTGTCTGGACAAAATTCTGGGGGAATGGAAGAGTATTTTATAATTCCCTGGGGCACCACGATGATGTATTTGAAAAATTCCCCACCGCTCAGATAATCATGGAGCGGGGGCTTCTATGGGCAGCAGAGGGCAGGCAGTATGCCCTGGATCACGGACTTACAACAGAGCGGTTTGAAAGCACCGCAAAAATGTATTAGGAGGGACCGTTATGGAAAAAGTAAAAATCGGAATATTGGGACTGGGTGCCATCAGCGGCATTTATTTAAAAAATCTTAGCAGTGTGTTTCGGAATGTGGAAATTCTGGGGATCTATGATCTAATTGAAGAAAAGGCAGAAAAAGTACAGGAAGAGTATCATATTTCTAAAGTATATAAAAATATGGAAGAAATGCTGGATGACCCCGAAATCGAAATTGTGCTTAATTTAACCAGACCGCTGGAGCATTACCATGTTACAAAATCAGCTCTTCTGGCTGGGAAACATGTATATAGTGAAAAACCGCTGGCAACTACTTTTGAGGAAGGTAAGGAGTTAGTTGCTCTGGCAAAACAACAAAACTTACTGCTTGGAGGTGCACCGGATACATTTCTGGGGGCGGGAATACAGACCTGTAAAAAAATAATAGATTCGGGATTTATCGGCAGGCCCATAGGAGCTGCAGCGTTTATGATCTGTCATGGGCATGAGAGCTGGCATCCGGCTCCGGAGTTTTACTATCAGACCGGAGGAGGACCAATGATGGATATGGGCCCCTATTACCTGACTGCCCTTGTGAATCTTATGGGCAGCGTAAAAGGACTGACCGGAATAGCGAAGAAAAACTTTGAACATCGGGTTATTACCAGTGAACCTTTATATGGAAAGACAATTGATGTAGAGGTACCCACTCATTATAATGGTATTCTTGATTTTGAAAGTGGGGCTACGGCTACGGTTACCACCACTTTCGATGTATATTATACTCAGCAGGCAAGATTTGAAATCTACGGTACAGAAGGAACTTTAATTGTACCCGACCCGAATACCTTTGGAGGACCGGTTAAGCTTTTGAGTGGAAAAGAAAATGAATACCGGAATATGCCGTTATTATTTGACTACAGTGAAAACAGCAGGGGACTAGGATTGTCTAATATGGCTGATGCCTTGAGAGGACTTGATGAATTCAGGGCAAATGGCGATCAGATGCTACATGTATTAGAAATCATGACCGCATTTGAGAAAAGCAGCAATGCAGGCAGTTATTTAGAGCTGGCTACAAGGATATAATAAATTAAATGTGAAAACAGGGGTTATGCTATGAAAATAGACTAATCTCTGTTTTTTTGGCATTTTGTTAAGTACACTTTGATAGCAATTATATGAGAAACAATATATGGGCTATTTAGACAAAGATGGTGATAATAATACAAATAAAACAAATTATTGTGCAAATCATAAATAAATATAAACAAAAGAAAGAAATTTTTTAGTGAAAGTTCTTAAATTGTTCACAAATTCTTACTATTTTGTCCACGATAGAGGTTTATAATACTATTATAGACTAAGCAGAGAGGAGGAAGACAACATGACAAGAATTCCCGTTCATTTTAACACAGCCAATGATTTATTAAAATTTGTAAATATCGTAAGCCGCTACAATTATGATGTAGAGCTTAAATCCGGTGACTGTGTTCTGGATGCCAAGTCCATTGTCAGTGCAATCGTGTTAAGCCCATCCAGTGATTTAGAGATGCTCGTTAATACAAATGATTGTCAGGATCTGGTAGAAAACGTTTCAGCATATGCATGAAAACCTGAGAATGGAGATAAAGACAATGTATAATGGAATGATATAGCCTGAAGATTGGTGAAAACGTCAATCTTCGGGCTATTTTAATGTCTATAGATAAATTAAAAAGCAGGCTTTTGAAAGAATTACAAACTATGCTAAAAAATTACAACAAATTCCATGATATTTTTATAGATATTGGTATTTTTTTCTATTAAAATAAGAATATTATAAAATAATAATGGAGGCGGGAAGATGAGAAAGGTATTGAAAAAGACTATGTCTGTGGTGTTGGCAGCATCACTTCTGGCTGGATCAGTAGGAGCAGTTGATGCAGCAGAAATGAAAAACAAAAGCGCAAGGCGGGGAAATGCAGATTATGTTTCCAATCAGGGAGAGCTGATTACCACTCCATTTGTACAATTACCGGTGGGGGCGGTGCGTGCAAATGGATGGCTTGAAAACCAGCTGTTATTACAAAAAGTAAATTTAACGGGAAACATGCATCTGTTCAATGATTATAATGAAGCTACCAGTGCATGGCTTGGCGCAGAGAATGGTGAAAGCTGGGAGAGAGGTCCTTATTATATGAGAGGACTTGTTGCGCTGGCATATGTGCTGGATGATGAGGAACTGAAGACAGAGGCTCAGATGTGGGTAGAAGCAATTCTGGCAAGCCAGAAGGAGGACGGATCTTTTGGAGCAGGCAGCAAGACTGACTGGTGGGCGAAGATGCCGGTTCTTATGGCAATGAGGGATTATTATGAAGCAACCGAAGCAGCAGGAGAAACGGATGAGCGGGTAATTCCTTTTATGGAAAGTTATTTCCGGTACCAGGCAGCAGCACTGCCGAACAATCACTTAAGCAACTGGGCGGATGCCCGGGGCGGAGATAATATTGACAGTGTTTACTGGCTGTACAACCGACTTTATAATGATTCTGATCCGCAGTCATCTGATTGGCTGCTTGACCTGGGTAACATACTGGAAGAGCAGACAACAGACTGGACAGGTCAGTATAATGATACGACTGTCCGCCAGCACGTGGTAAATACCAGCCAGGGCATGAAGACTCCGGCTGTATATTATCAGTATTCAAAAAATGATAGAGATAAGAATGCGCTTCAGAACGGGCTGCTGAATATGTCCATTGACCATGGGCGGGTAGACGGGCTTCCCAATTCGGATGAGGCAGCAAGGGATAACCGAAGTACCAGAGGTACAGAGAACTGTGGTATTGTGGAAGGGCTGCTTTCATCAGAGATCGCAGAGAAAGTGCTGGGAGAAGCATGGATTGGTGACCGAATTGAGAAATTGGCTTATAATGCTCTTCCGGCTGCTTATACACCGGATATGTCCGGACATGTCTACTATGTCCTGCAGAATCAGGTTATGGCAACACTGGGAAATCATGAATTTGACTGCGACCATGGCGACAGCTCGGCATTCGGAGCACCGCTGGGATTTGACTGCTGCTATTCCAACACACATATGGGATGGCCGAAGTTTGTTCAGAATATGTGGATGGCAACTGAGAACAACGGACTTGCGCTGACCGCTTACGGACCAAATCAGATTACAGCAAAGGTGGCAGACGGAAAAACCGCTGAATTTGTTCAGCAGACCGATTATCCGTTTAAAGAAGATGTACACCTGGATTATAAGGGTGAAACGGCAGATTTTGAACTTCAGCTTCGAATTCCCGAATGGGCAGTAGATCCGGTTGTTAAAGTAAATGGTACTGAGGCTGAAGGTGTTGTAAATGGAGAATATTATAAAGTAAACAGGGAATGGAAAAAAGGAGATACCATTGATCTGAGATTCCCAAGTGAGATTGCAACATCATCCTGGTACAACGACTCTGTTGCAGTAGAAAAAGGACCGCTACTTTACGGGCTTAAGATAGAAGAGGACTGGCGGGTAGAGGAAAGCAATGATGCCAGGGAATTAAAGGTAGATCATCAGGAACAATCTCCGCTTAGAGAAGTATATCCGGCATCCCAGTGGAATTATGGATTGGTTGTAGAAGATGGATTTGAAGTGTCATACGCAGATGAGGTGGCGCTGCAGCCATTCAGCACCCAGACAGCACCGGTTACCATCAAAGCTACCGGACAGTTAATTCCTGAGTGGACCTATGATGGAAATATTGCAGGACCTCAGCCATTTGGGGCAACACCGGCAGATGAAAGCTTACAGACCGATATAGAATTAATCCCTTACGGCAGCGGCAGACTGCGTATATCCCAGTTCCCGGCAATCGGAGAGCCATACACAGATGTTGTGAAGGCAGAGGGCGACAGCAGTAAAATTAAGCATCTGGGTAATATTTATCAGGAGTTTAAAAATATTATTGTACCGGCTGCTCAGAATTATACTTTAACGGTAGAAGGAAGCGGACAGGGAGAGGTTATTGTAAATAATAAAGGAAAAGTGTCAGTTGATCTTACTTTGGGCTCTGCAACACTGGAGGGTCTGAAAACCTTAATTTCAGACGGTAATTTCAAATTCACCAACGGACATTTTAATAACCTTCGGTTTACTGAAGGGCTTCAGGTAGACAGACTGGTGGTTACACCGGTAAATATGGAAATTACGGATATTAATATTGAAAGCTATAGCCGTACAGATGATTACATTAAGATTAATACCAATTTAAATGCTCAGGAGACACCATATGAACTTCTGTATAAGACAACAGAAGAAGGGGATTTCACCAACAGCATCATCGGATTTGAGTCCCAGACGGCGTATATTACGGGCATTGATCCCACGCTGGACTATTATGTACAGATCGTTGCAAAGGTTCATGGTGAAGATAAAGCAAGCGATGTCATTGTATTAAAGGCTGAGGAAGTCAACGGTGGCGGATTAAAACCAAATCCGGGTGCGCCCAATGCCCAGTATTCCGGATTCACAACCCTGAACTATATGGAGGACGGGTCAGCAGGATGGGTGAAGTATGATCCGGGAAATAAGATCAGGTATATACAGGATGAAAATGAAGGCAGAACGGTAGCGAAGATTGGAAAAAATGAAAAGGTTAAGATGACTTATGAGCCGGCGGACGGTTCGGCACAGAACTGGACGGATTATGTAGTTACCGGAACGGTATCTGTTGATGAGATGTCAAATAATAATGCAGGTATTATCTTCCGCGGCAGTAATTTTGGAAATGATCCGGATGCTTATGCAGGATACTTTGCTGGTATTGGAAGAGTTGATTACAATGATGGCAATGTCCATGGCCTGGGACTTATGATTGGCTATGCAGATGGACAATGGCATGACATTAAGGGATTTTCCATGCCGGAACTTCAGACGAACACAAAGTATGATATTAAGGTAGTAGCGTTTGGTGACCAGTTTGCTGTTTATTTAAAAGCTCATGACGATGCAGATTATGAATTTATTGCAAAATTCAGCGATTCCAGATTCACAAAAGGAACAATTGGTTTCCGTTCCTACAATGAGGCATTTACTGCGTATGGGGTAGATGTGAGACCGGTTGTGCAAGAAGACCTTGGGGTATTTGAGGAAAATGAGGAAGAACCGGGAGAAAAGCCAAACGAAGTACTTTTCACTGATGATTTTAGTGATGCACAGAAATCCCAGGAGAATTGGCTGAAGGTACCGAATCAGGCAGATATTCAGTTTTTGGATGAAAAAGTGGTACTTGGATCAAGTACAGATATGAAGCTGGTAACAGCAGAGCCATATCAGTGGAAAGATTTTGTATATGAAGCAGATGTAACACTGCGGGGAGAAGGTCAGAATGCAGGTCTTATTTTCCGGTCTTCCAAGGAAGAAAGCGGCGCAGACAGTTACAATGGTTATTATTTTGGAATAGGATATGGCAAGGGTAAGGGAAGCTTTGAAGTTGGAAAAGCAACGGATAAAAAGTGGAACGGAATAAGCGGAACAGTGGAATCGGAACTGGTTAAACCTGACCAGGCACATCATCTTATGGTAATTGCATACGGTTCCAAATTGAATTTCTTTATTGACGGAGCCAAGGTTTATTCTATTGCTGACAGTTCTCACAAGATTGGGCGTGTAGGGCTTCGCGGATATAACAGGCAGTTCGAAGTGGATAATATACAGGTACGCACCCTGACAGAAGAAGAAAAAGAGATCTATTCTAAGATTGAAGTCGAGGAATTCGACATCACGGCAGAATCATTCCAGGATGGATTCCAGATTACATATCCAAAAACAACTGCTGCATCTTACAAGGTACAATATGGCACAGAACCCGGTGTATATACCAACGAGTTTGTGGATGTAAAATTCAACAACTATAAAGGCGGAGGTGTATTTACAAAAGATAAAGTTGCATTTGGAGTACCGTTTGATGGTACATATTATTTCCGTCTGGTAGGCTTGTCATCCGGACAGATTGTGGTAGCACAGTCTAATGAATTGATGATGGATACAGGATATCTGGAAGATACTTCAGCAAATGCGCAGAGACTGGATGATACCAAATCACAGGTGTCCGGAACAGATACATCAAAAGCAAGACCGGTAGATCTTGCGCGCCTGAAAACAGCCATTGCAGATGCGGGAGCACTTCAGGAAGCAACAGGAAATCAGATGGATTATGATCTGGCATCCAGCCTGCTTACGATTTCAAAATATGCAATAGACAATCGTGTAGCAGAGCCGACGGATCCGGAAGAACCAGATGAAACAGAAACGGAAGAAACAGAGAAGCCGCAGGAGACAGAAAAACCGCAGGAGACAGAGAAGCCACAGGAGACAGAAAAACCGCAGGAGACAGAAAAACCGCAGGAAACAGAGAAGCCAGTTGGACCTGTAAAACCAGTGGAACCTTCTAAACCGGTGAAAAAGAATCAGACAATCAGTGCTAAGAATATTTCTAAAATATATGGAACAAAGCCTTTCAAATTAAATGTAAAGACAAATGGCGATGGAAAGCTTTCTTACAAGTCTGATAATAAAAAAGTTGTTACCATCAGCTCTTCCGGTAAAGTTACCGTTAAAAATTACGGAAAAGCAAAGATTACGATTAAAGCATCTGCTACTGGCAAATACAATGAGGCTTTTAAGACAATCACATTTGAAGTACGTCCGAAAAAGGCAGTGATTTCAAAAGTATCTGCAGCAGGCAAAGGCAGAATGAAAGTAACCTGGAAGAAAGATTCCAGAGTAACCGGATATCAGATTGTTTATGCAAGGAACAGTAAATTTACAAAAGGAAAGAAATACGTCAGTGTCAAAAATGCAAAAACCATCACAAAGACGGTATCCAAACTGAAAAAAGGAACTAAATATTTTGTGAAGGTAAGGTCTTATAAGACTGTGAAAAACCATAAATACTATAGTAGTTATAGTAAGGTGAAGAGCGTCAGGATTAAATAGGAGCCGCATAATAGCCGGAAGATATATATCAGAAGGTTAAAGAAAATCTGATAAGAAAGAAATCAAAAAAGGACAGGAAGCCATAACAGGCCTCTGTCTTTTTTTATTCTCTGCATTGTGTGATACAAGATAAACTTGTAATTTTCAGAAAATGTAATGTCAAACCAGTGATAGTTTTAAGTCAGACCAGTTATAGCAATCTTTTTTAATCACCGTTATAATACAACTATAATCAGTCGTATGACAAAGCAGGAGGAAAATTAATGAAAAAGAGTAAGTGGATCAGCCTTTTATTAGCAGGTATATTAACATTGTCTCTGGCTGGCTGCGGAGGTGGAAATACAGCCGACACAGCCGGAACCGGGAGTGCAGCCAGTGACAGTGAGACGAATGACAAAGGAGAACCCTATACGGTAACCATGGTTCTGCAGGGAAGCCAGCCCCAGGATGAAGAGAGAATTGAAGGAAAGATCAATGAAATTCTGGAAAAAGAATTGAATGCCAAGCTGGATATTGTGATGCTTCCCTGGGCAAGTGCATCCCAGCAGCTGCAGTTAATGCTATCCGGTGATGAGAAAATTGACTGTTTTTACACGAATGCCACAGGGGCAATGAAGTTTATGCATGCAGGCCAGATCATGGATATGTCAGAGCTGGTAGAAAAATATGGGACAAACTTAAAAGAAATTTATGGGGAAGAGGTATTAAAACTGAATTCCATAGATGGATTCCTCTATGGTGTGCCAAACCAAATCGAGAGGGGAAGTATACCGGCAGTTTTCATGCGTAAGGATATGATAGAAAAATATAACATTGACACATCTGCAATTAAGGAACCTAAAGATCTGGAAAAAGTCTTTGAGGCTGTTAAAAAAGGAGAACCGGATATGACCATGCTGTTTTCTATTAACAGTGGGGATACACCTCTGGACAGGTTATTTCCGGGAGATACTTTGTCAGATGCAAATGGCTTAGGCGTACTGATGGATCAGACCGAAAATACGAAGATTGAAAATCTGTTTGCAAGCGACTGGTACATGCAGACTACAAAGATGCTTTATGACTGGTACCAGAAAGGATATATCAGCAAGGATGCAGGTACGGCAACCGAAAACTGGAGAACGGTATGCAAGGCTGGAAATCTGTTCTCACTGTTCTTTGCGTATCATCCGGGTACACCAGTGGAATTTAAAAGTTCTACAGGATACGATTTTGAAATAGTGAAGTTCAGGGATTACCCGATTAAAAACTGTCAGACCTATTCCGGTATTATTTTCTCGCTGGCACAAAACTGTGAAAATCCGGATAAGACAATGCAGGTATTAGATTATATCTATGGTAGTAAGGAAATTATGAATCTGCTGAACTGGGGTGAAGAAGGTACAGACTATGTCATCGAGGATCAGGAAAATGATATTATCAATTATCCGGAAGGAATTACCACGGATAATGTAGGATACAGCCTGAACCTGGGATGGGAATTGCCCAATCAGTTTATTGCCCACAAATGGAATGGAAGTGATCCAAAGCTCTGGCAAAAAATGGAGGAATTTAATAAGAGTGCAAAGGATTCAAAAGCAATGGGATTTTTATTTGACGATTCAGCGGTAGAAAGTGATGTCTCAGCGTTGGCAAATGTGGTGTCACAGTACCGGGGATCTCTAAACAGCGGATCTGTAAATCCGGAAGAATACATTCCTAAATTTCTGAAAGATCTGGAAGCAGCCGGAATCGATCGTGTGATTGAGGCCAAACAGAAACAATTTGATGAATGGCTGAAGCGTGATTAAAACTCTGGCACAGAATAAATAGAAATGGGATGACTGCCGTAAAACAAAAGTTTTACGGCAGTTTTAAAAAGGAGAATGAATGTGAATAAAAAATCAAAGTTGCTGGTTTATAAAAAACATTTCCCGCTGTATCTTATGATTTTGCCGGGAGTACTTTATTTAATTATAAATAATTATATTCCTATGGCAGGAATGATAATTGCATTTAAGAAGGTTAATTTTTCGAAAGGGATTTTAGCCAGTCCATTTTGTGGATTAGATAATTTTAAGTTCTTATTTTCCTCCGATCAGGCATGGATAATAACCAGAAATACAATGTTATACAATCTTGCCTTTATTTTAGTAAACATGGTGATTGGAATTGCAATTGCCATTTTGATTACCCAGGTACGCAGTAAAAAAATGAAAAAATTATACCAGAGTGCGATCCTGCTTCCGTTTTTAATGTCTATGGTAATTCTTAGCTACATTGTTTATGCCATGCTGAGCGCAGAAAATGGAATGGTAAATAACTCCATATTAAAGGCGCTTCATATTGATCCGGTACAATGGTATCAGAGACCGGAATACTGGCCCTTTATATTAGTAATCGCAAACTGCTGGAAAGGGGTTGGGTATGGATGCTTAATCTATATTGCGACTTTGATTGGCATAGATCCCACATTTTATGAGGCGGCCAGGCTGGATGGGGCAACGAAATGGCAGGAGATTAAGAAAATTACCCTTCCATGTATGGTTCCTACGATAATTACGCTGCTTCTATTAAGTATTGGGAGAATCTTCTATTCGGATTTCGGGTTATTCTACCAGGTTCCCATGAACTCCGGTGTCCTTCTTCCTACCACAAATGTAATTGATACATATGTATACCGTGCTTTAATTGAACAGGGAAATATCAGCATGTCTTCGGCGGCAGGCGTTTATCAGTCTCTTGTAGGATTTGCGGTAGTTATGGTCAGTAACTGGGTGGTCAGACGGGCAGATAAAGAAAAAGCACTATTTTAGTAAGAAACTCAGTAAACAGAAAGGAAGCCACCCAAAGATTCTTCTAACAGGATTTAAAGGTGGCAGTATTGCAGTCAGGTCTGCAATATGCAGGGGGTATAAAAATGTTTCATTCGAAAAAGAACAAACGTTATCAGTTCATTATTAATCTACTGCTCATAATTGTAACGCTTTCTATTATTTTACCGTTCTTGCTGGTTTTTATCTCATCTATTACAGATGAAAATACACTGATACGGGAGGGGTATTCGTTTTTTCCAAAACAACTCAGCCTATATGCGTATCAGTATATTATTCAGCAGGGCGACAAAATTTTAAGGGCTTATGGAATTACGATTATCGTAACTCTTCTGGGGACGGTGGTAAATATCTCAATGTCTGCCCTTATGGCTTATCCGCTATCGGTGAAAACGCTGCCCCACAGGCGGGCAATTACATTTTTTGTGTTTTTCACAATGCTGTTTAATGGGGGCTTAGTACCATCTTATCTGATGTATGTTAATTATTTTCAAATTAAAAACACAATATTTGCATTGCTGGTTCCAAACCTGCTGCTGAGTGCTAATAATATTCTGTTAATCCGTACATATTTTACAGGAAGTATCCCGGATGCACTATACGAAGCTGCGAAGATCGATGGTGCCACCCATTTTCAGATTTTTGGGAAAATAGTGATTCCTCTTGGGAAGCCGATTCTTGTAACTATGGGGCTGTTTTCCGGACTTGCCTATTGGAATGACTGGACGAATGGTTTATACTATTTATCAGGAAATAGTGGTCAGAAGCTATATGGAATACAAAATCTGTTAAATCAGATGATTACGGACATTCAATATCTTGCCAGTGGTAAGGTGGCGGGTAATATAGGGGCTGAAGTGGCGAAGATGCCTACCATTTCAATTCGAATGGCGATAGCATTTATAGCGATGCTGCCGTTGTTTCTGATCTATCCGTTTTTACAGAAATATTTTTCAGAAGGAATAACGCTGGGGGCCGTTAAGGGCTAGTACTACAGCAGTAAGGAGTGGTGATGATTAAAAAGAAGGATGGGCAGCAGAAAAATATTGCACAGCAGATGAAAGGAATTGTAAAGATAATAATTCCGGTTTTGATACTCTATATTTTTCTGGGCGGCGTTATCCTTGAGAATATCCGTAAGCAGGCAATTAGGAATATGAATGAGATGTCAGAACTTTATATGGATGAACTGGATAACCGCTTTTTCCGCATCAGCCGAAGAATCCTGATAAATATCATGGAAGATAATTCAGAGGAATCTGTATTCCGGAAAAATGTTGAGCTGATCTGTGAAGACAGTCAGAATGATATTCAGATCAATTATGCCATCGGGAAGATCCGGGAGGATTTTCTGCAGTTTTCCTGGGAATACGGGGAAGAGTATCACTTTTTCTTATACCTGGAGGAGACCGGCAAATTTATCAATCTGGATCTGGATGCGGATACGGATCTGCTTAGCGACAAGATTAAGCGCTCTCTGATTGAGAAAATCCAGTCTAAGAAAAATACAACTTATTCTATTAAGCAAAAATGGGACAGTCTGTTCCTTAAAGAAGGCAACTATGTTTATAAAGCGGCTCAGATAAAGGGTATTTACCTGGGATGCTATGTAAATGTAAAAGATATACTGGAGCCCTTTCAGAAGATTACCTCCGGCGGTGACGGCTATGTGCAGATGGTCAGCCATGATGGACAGGTCATAGGAAGAATTACGGATAAGGGAATTGAAGACAACAGCAGGAAGAAGGAAGACAATGAAAATAAAAATACCGGGGAATTGGCAGCCGGAGCATATGGTGCCGGGAAAAAAGAGTGGACGATAATTGTAAAAGAAATGAAACGTGCGCCGTTTTTCTTAGAGCTGCATATATCCGGGGAAAAGATCATTGGTATTCTGTCGGTGGTACTGGCTGCACTGCTGGTTCTGGTGCTGGTGCTCCTGTCAGCAGGGTATGGAATGGTATTTTATCTGAGAAAGTACGTGCTCAGCCCCATTCAGAAATTTACCGATAATCTGCTTCAGTATGATGCAGGGGACTATACTTATAATATAACGGACAGCAATCTGCTGGAGCTGGAGCAGATGGACGGACAGTTCCGCAAAATGATGCATCAGATCCGGAAGTTAAAAATCACCCTGTACGAGCAGGAACTGGAAAAGCAAAAAATAGAAATGGATTTCCTGAAGCTGCAGATCAGACCACACTTTTATTTAAACTGCCTTAATTTTATTTACAGTATGATTGATTTTAAAGAATATCAAAGCGCCAGAAAGATGTCAGCCATTACCGCAGATTATCTGCAGTATGTTTTCAAAAATAATCTGGAAAAAGTAAAAATTGAAGCAGAGCTGAATCATTGCAGAAATTACCTGGACATTCTACTGCTTCGTTACCAGGGTGGATTTGAATATTATATAGAGCAAAACGATGAGGTCATAAATGCGGAGATTTTCCCATTCCTGATTCAGGTATTCGTAGAGAATGCGGCAAAACATGCACTGACCATGGAACGGAAGATTCTGATTTCGGTTACGGTATATCCGGAGGAACGGGAAGAGGGAGAATTCGTAAACATATATATATCAGATACCGGAAAGGGATTTCCGGAAGATGTCCTGGACAGATTAAATCAGGGGCTCCCGTTACCAAATGCCAATGGGCATGGATTTGGAATAGAAAACTGTCTGAAGCGGTTTCGGTATTTTTATGGGGCTCAGGGAGAGATTCATTTTGAAAATAGTCCACTTGGAGGGGCAATTGTGGATATTCATATCCCGGTGGAAGACGCTGCTGGAGAGAATGGGGAAATAAATAATGGAGTAATGCAATGAACATTCTAATCGTAGATGATGAAAATTATGTGATTGACAGCATTAAGAAAAATATCTGTTGGGACAGGTTTCCCGTTACCAATATTTATACGGCAAACAGTATGCAGCAGGCACAGACCATCGTAGAGATGATTCCCATCCGGATCATCATCAGTGATATTATTATGCCCCAGGGTACCGGACTGGATTTTGTAAACTGGGTGAGGGAACAGGCATATCCGATACAGGTTATCTTTCTAACCAGCTATGCGGAATTTGAGTTTGTAAAGAAAGCAATCGCACTGGAATCCGTTGATTACCTGCTCAAACCCATTGATTTTATAAAGTTGTCGGATGTGCTTGTAAAGGCAGTGGAAAAATGTGAGATGCAGCAGAAATTCAAGGAGTACCGGACCGGATGTGAAAAGTGGGATCGGAATAAAAGGCTTGTGCATGAAAATTTTCTAAAAGATGTCATGGAAAATAAGTATACGGTTTTCGATCTTCCAGTATTCGAACATCTGGATTATACAATGGAGGATATATTTATACCGCTGTATCTGCATATTTATGACAGCGGCAGAACTTCAGAAAATTGGGATGAAAGCATATTGGAGTTTATTATCAGAAATGTTTTGGGTGAGCTTGTAAACGAAATGGATTTGGAAGTTGAAACCGTATATCCCGAACAGCGTTACCGCTATGCTGCCATATTAAAGAAGCGTGGAAACGGTGGTAAAAAAAGAGAGATCTCAGACAGGCTGCCGGCAGTTATGGAAATGTTTCTGTCCTGGGCAAAAGGAAAACTGAAGAAAAATATCTGGTTCGGTGCAGGAAATCAGGCTTCCTTTAAAGAGCTCTCTGACAGTTTTACAGGTCTTAAGAAAATGAGGGAAGAAAACCTGGCAGTCTGGAACTGTGTGATGTGCGTCGAAAATTATGAGCGAAAAGAGATTGTTTATCAGAATCCCCACTTGCAGATGTGGAAAACACTTTTGGAAGAATACAAAACAGAAGATTTGATTTCCAGTATGTATGCGTATCTGGAGCAAATGGAACGGGATGTGATGATTACCCTGGAGAGTCTGAAAAAGTTCCGTATGGACGTTGTACAGCTGATCTATTCTTATCTGGCGGCTCAGGAGGTCACCGCCCATCTGCTTTTCGGTGCAAAGGAGAGTGAACAGGCTTATCTGATGGCGGTAGACGGCATATGGGGAGCAAAGGAATTTGTCAGCCATTATGTGGCAAAAGCAGTAAATCATATTGGTTTTATCCAGGAGTCAACCTCTGTAGTGGATGAGCTGCGAAGGTATATCGATATGCATTACCAGGAAGATATACGAAGGAGTGATCTGGCGGATCTGGTGTATCTTAATACAGATTATATTTCCAGAATTTTTAAGAAAGAAACAGGATTGTCTATTAGCAATTATCTGATTCAGAAGCGCGTGGAGGTGGCAAAAAGGCTTTTGACTCAGAGTAAGCTTCCTATAAATACTGTTTCTATTCACGTAGGATACAGTAACTTTTCATATTTTACGAAGATGTTTCGGGAGAATACCGGATGTTCACCGCTGGAATATAGAAGAAACTATAGTGAATGATGGCACACAGCAATGACTGTGACCAAACAGTAATAGAACTTCAGGTAATTCAATAATAGAATAACAATAGAAAGGTTGCCACAATACGATGGCAGTGTTGCAGGAGCGCCTGCAATATAAAATGGGTACCATTATGAAACAGGCAGAATTAGAACATTTATTGAAAAGCATGTCTTTAGAAGAGAAGATTAACCAGATGCTGCAGGTGACAGGAGATTTTTACCTTGGAAAGACCGTAATCACCGGTCCTATGAGGGAAAACGGTTTTACGGAAGAAAGTGTGGCGCAGGCAGGCTCTGTAATAGGGCTTGCAGGAGCGGATGTGGTTAAGAAGGTACAAAAAGAATATATGGAGAAGCAGCCGCATCATATTCCGCTGCTGTTTATGCTGGACGTTATCAATGGATATAAAACCGTATTCCCTATTCCTCTGGGACAGGGAGCTGCTTTTGAACCGGAAATGTCCAAAAGCTGTGCAAAGGCAGCGGCAAAAGAGGCTGCGGTATCAGGGCTTCACATAACTTTTGCACCAATGGTGGACCTTGTAAGGGATGCCAGGTGGGGAAGAGTCATGGAATCCACAGGAGAGGATACCTATTTAAACTGTTGTTTTTCAAAAGCAATGGTGGAAGGATTTCAGGGCAGCGACTTAAAGGAGCCGTACCGGGTAGCTGCCTGCATCAAACATTTTGCAGGTTATGGGGCACCGGATGCCGGGCGGGATTATAATACGGTGGAGTTGTCCGAACATACTCTGCGGGAATTTTATCTTCCGGCATATCAGGCAGGTATAGAGGCAGGAAGTGCCCTGGTGATGACATCTTTTAATACGATTGACGGCGTCCCGGCAACGGGTAATAAATGGCTGATGCGTGATATTCTTCGCAAGGAAATGGGATTTGACGGTGTCTTGATTTCTGATTGGGCTGCCATGGAAGAGATTATTTATCACGGCTATTGTGAAGACCGCCTTGATGCTGCGAAGAGATCAATTGAAGCCGGTGTGGATATCGATATGATGACCGGTATATATTCCGAGCGTCTGCAGGAACTCATAGAAAATGGTAAGGTAGAGGAACGGCTGATAGATGAAGCAGCCATGCGTATTCTGGAACTGAAAAACAAGCTGGGGCTTTTTGAAAACCCATACAAGGATGCGGATGAGGAAAAAAGCCGGGAGATTATACTCTGCAGAGAACACCGGGAGCTGGCAAGGGAATGCGCGCGTAAGTCGTTTGTTTTGCTGAAAAATGAGGGGGCGCTTCCGGTACAAAAAGAACAAAAAATTGCATTTATAGGTCCATACACAGACAACAGGGAAATACTGGGAGCGTGGTCGTTTATTGGGAAAAGTGAAGATGCAGTTTCTATTAAGGATGCAGCCATGGAGGTGTTGGATCAAAGCAGAACAACATATTGCCAGGGCTGCCCGGTATTAGATGATACGGTGAAATTAGAAGGATTTGCGGCCGGCAATGAAGCGGAAGGGAAATCAAACAATACCGCAAACCCGGAGGATGAAGAACAGAAGCAGGCGGAAATGCTGAATACCGCAATAAAGGCGGCAAAAGAGGCTGACGTTGTAATCATGCCGCTGGGAGAACACCGGCTGCAATCGGGAGAGGCATGCAGCAGGGCAGAGATTGTAATACCGGAAGTGCAGATGGATTTGTTCCGGAAGATCTGCCAGGTACAGCCAAATGTAGTAGTAGTTCTCTTTAATGGACGACCATTGGATATCAGGGAGATTTCCCAAAAGGCTAAGGCTGTTTTGGAAGTCTGGATGCCGGGAACGGAAGGCGGGCATGCCATTATGGATGTACTGACCGGGGAATACAACCCCTCCGGCAAGCTGACTATGAGCTTCCCTTACAGCGTTGGACAGGTACCGGTACACTATAATGAATATTCTACAGGCAGGCCGCATGTGCCGGGCAAAGACAAAGACAGGTTTCGCTCAAAATATCTGGATATTCCAAATGCACCCCTCTATCCATTTGGATATGGATTGAGCTATACTGATTTTGAAGTCTCTAAGACAGAACTGGACCATAGGGAAATGCAGCCGGAGGATACTGTAAGGGCTTCAGTCAGCATCAGGAATACAGGAAATATAGCAGGAACACAGGTACTGCAGCTGTATATCAGGGATGTGAAAGCCAGTGTGGTAAGACCGGTAAAAGAATTAAAAGGTTTCCAAAAGGTTCATTTACAACCTGGGGAAGAAAAAACAGTGACTTTTGAGATCAGAGAAGAAATGCTTCGTTTTTATTCGGAGAATAAGGTCTTTGAGAGTGAGGCAGGGGAATTTGAAGTGTATATAGGTGTGGATAGCAGTGTGGAGGAATGTGACAGGTTTTATTTGAAAAAATAAAAGAGTGGATATAGAAGAACAGATGTGGACTTTAGACGGTTTGCAGATCAGTGAGGACTGATTTGCAGGCCGTTTTTGTGCAGGGTGGATTTTTATGAATTTGGGACATGTATACTTCTGTAAATACTCCATGTATTATATGTAAATGCTGAATACTCTTTCTATAAATATTCATTTACAATAGGAAAAAACAGGAGGAAGAAACATGCTGGAATATCAATTGAGTATTGAGAATCAAACATCGCCATTAGGACTGGATGTTCCAAAGCCGATGTTGAGCTGGAAAGTAATTACGAAAGAAAAAAACTGGATTCAGGAAGCTTATCAGATAGAAGTATATTTTTGCGGAAATGGAAAAGAGGAGGAACAGGTTCTGATCTGGGACAGCGGAAATTGCTGCGGCAGCCAAATGAGCGCTTCCTATCAGGGAACAGAATTGCTATCAGGTATGGAATATTGCTTTCGCGTCCGAAGCTTCGGGAAGGGGCTGGGAGGAACAGAGGTACCATATAGTAAACCGTCATTTTGGCGGATGGGAATATTACGGCAGGAAGAGTGGAAAGCAAAATGGCTGGGAGTATCCGGCGATGTGGTTTCGAATCCGGTATATGAAAAGAAGATAAGTATCAAAAAGCCAGTGAAAAGTGCAATTGTATATGTTTGCGGTTTAGGTCATTACGAGTGGAGTATTGATTGTAAGAAGATTGGAGATGCCGTTCTTCAACCCGGTTGGACGGATTATAGACAGACTTGCTTCTACAATACATACGATGTTACAAAAGAATTGTCAATCCAGTCAGACCATAAAATTAAGATATGCCTGGGAGATGGCATGTACCACACGACGGCTGGGCAAAAGGGCAGATATGTGTATTTTGAACGTTCTTTTGGCAGAATGAAGTTTCTGCTTCAGATGGATATTTTGTATCAGGATGGTGGAAAAGAGCAGATAATCAGTGATGAGAGCTGGATACAAAGACCTGGACCAATTACATTTTCCAGTATTTATGGAGGAGAGGATTACGATGCCGGATTAGAGGGGGAAAACGGAGGGGAAATAAAAAGCTTCCCGGCAGAAGTTTCGGCGGCGCCCCAAGGGAAATTAACGGCTCAAAAAAATCCTCCGCTAAAGGTGATGGAGCGTCTAAAGGCTGTGGATGTAAAAAAAACAGATTCAGGATATCTCTATGATTTCGGACAAAATTTTTCAGGCTTTGTCAGAATGACGGCTTCGGGTGATCCGGGACAGGAGATTATAATGATCCCCGGGGAAATACTAAATAAATATGGAGAACCGGACCAAAGTGTGACAGGAAAAGATTATTATTGGAAATATACCTTTGGAAATAAGCGGGAGGCGGTTTGGGAACCTCGTTTTACCTATTATGGGTTTCGGTATGTACTGGTAAAAGGGGCTGTGCCTATAAATGATATGAAAATACAGGATGGGAGTAATGGGGCTTGTTTATTAGATCTTGAAGGAGAATTTATTTACCCTGATGTAAAACCAACCGGTAATTTTTCGTGTTCAATCCAGTTATTTAATCAAATCCATCATATTATTCGGCAAGCGATGCTGAGTAATATGAAAAGTGTGTTGACAGACTGTCCACACAGAGAAAAATTCGGCTGGCTGGAAGAATCACATCTTATAGGCCCTGCACTGCTGTTTAATTATGACCTGAAAAATTTATATAACAAAATTCTGGGGGATATTCGGGATGCACAGCGTGAGAATGGGCTTGTGCCTGACATTGCCCCCGAATATATAACATTTGGGTATCATGAGGGCTATGTGGATTCGCCGGAGTGGGGAAGCGCGGCAATCCTGGTACCCTGGTATCTGTATCATAAATATGGTGAAAAGCGCATATTAGAAGAGAGCTATGATACCGCTGCCCGGTATATCACTTATTTAACTGGCAAGACACATCATGATGTGCTGCATCATGGGCTTGGGGACTGGTGTGATTTGGGCGTCCGGGCTCCTTTTACTCAAAATACACCTGTTCCGGTGACAGCTACCTGTATGTATGGGATAGATCTGCGGATTATGGAACAGATTTCTAAAATACTGGGTAAACAGCAGCAGGAAAAGTATTATGAAAACTTATATAAACAAGTGAAAAGAGAGTTTAATCTGCAGTTTTTTGATAATCAGACAGGCCATTATGCAACGGGAAGCCAGACTGCACAGGCTATGGCATTAATGGCTGGATTTGCGGAGGAATACTATGAAGAAAAAGTCCTGGAAGAGCTGGTATTAAATATACGTGCTAACCAGAATGGAACCACAGCCGGAGATGTGGGACATCCCTATGTACTGGCAGCATTAACCAGATATGGGAGGTCTGATGTGGTATATGATATGATGAGGGTGACAGACCGCCCGGGGTATGGGTATCAGGTTCAATGCGGGGCAACAGCCCTGGCGGAAGAATGGGATGGTCCGGATCCGCAGCATCCCCATGGTTCCCAGAATCACTTTATGCTGGGAAGTGCGGATGAATGGTTCTATACGGGACTTGGCGGAATCGGGCTTGTGCGGGAGGAAACTCAGATCTTCAGGATTAAAATCCAACCTTATTTTCCGAAAGATATGGAGTGGATGCAGGTATGGCATGAGCATCCTTATGGGAAAATCGAAGTATCCTGGAAACGGATAAATACAGAAATAGAGTTGTCTATTACTTTACCGCCCAATACCACAGGTGAAATTAATCTGCCTGTTTTATCTAAGGATCTTATTAACAGAAAAAGTCTGGTAAACGAAGTAAAGTTAGAGGATTATGGGCAAAATTGTAAGATATATGCAGGAAGCGGAACCTGGAGATTTTTCTTTACGAATTAATAATTCGGTAGTTTGCAATATGAATGAAAAGTACATGAATAATCTGTAGATTCTGCATGGGAATATATCAGCAGATCCGCTATACTGGTAAACATCAACGGAACAGCAAACAGAAGAAGGAAGAATAATAGGAGGAAAAGGTATGAAAAGCAGAAAGCTTATGGCTCTTTTATTGGGGGTATCGTTAACCATCGGTACACTTGCAGGCTGCGGAGGCAGTGAGAAAGAAACCGGAAAAACAACAGAGCAGGCAGCAACTAAAGCATCCGATAAAGGTCAGGAGGGATCAGGAGAAACAAAAACCCCGGATGGAACAGAGGAAGTATCTCAGAATTCCGGTCAGGAAGCTGAGGCTCTGGATTATGAAGGTGTTACGCTCAGTGTTGTACTGGCACAGGGCTGGGATACGCCGGGAAGAGAGGCATTGTTCCAGAAATACACGGATAAGACGGGGGTACAGTTTGATGTTCAGATGCTTCCGGATGATATGGCATCCGAGTTAATAAAAACTAAATTTGCTACAGAGGAACTTCCGGATATTATATTAAACTCCGGATCTGTAATAGAACATACTTATATGCTTCCTGAGGAACGCCTGGCAGACCTTACAGGAGAAGCGTGGACAGAACAGCTGATCAGTAAGGATTCCTTTATGGTAGATGGGAAAATCTGGGGAATTCCTCTCGGCGGGCAGGGCTTTTTTGCTTTTGCAGTGAATAAAAAAGTGTTTGCCGATAATGGACTGGACATTCCAACATCCAAAGAAGAGCTGGAACAATGTTTTGAAACGTTAAAGAAAAATGGGGTACAGCCAATGTATCTGGCTTCAAAAGATCCCTGGGTAGTGGGTAATATGACCAGCGGAGGTATTCAGAAAGCATTGGATAAAGATTCCCAGCTCATTGATAAATTAAATAAAAATGAGGTCAAATATCAGGATATACCAGGAATGATAGAGGTGTTTGAAGATTTAAGGAGATGGAATGAAGCCGGATATCTTGGTGACAATACCATGGCAGATTCCTGGGATGGAGAATATCAGGCATTTGGAGAAAATAAATGCGGTGTTACGATTGGACTGACAACATGGGATGTAACCATGGAAGAGAAATATCCGGGTTCTGCAGAAAATATGGAGCTGATCCCATTTTATATCGGTGACTCAGACACTTACTTTGCAGGTACCACAGCGCAGTGGTATATTCCTAAATCCGGGAAACACGTAGATATCGTAAAGGATTTCTTCAATTTTGCCGCAGAGCAGGAAAACCTGAATGCGTTTTACGGGGCCATGGGCGAAGCGTCAACTCCGTGGAAAGATGTAGAGGTAGACTGCCTGGCACCTACCAGACAATTAATAGAGAAATTAAACAGTGGTGAATACAGTTATCATTTTGGACATAATTCACTCGTTCAGGGACAGGACTTTGACGGACTCTGTAAACTCGCCCAGGAGGTGCTTATAGGTAACAAGACTGCGCAAGAGGGAGTAAAGGAGTACGATCAGATGAGATCCCAGATAGCAAAAGCCCTTGGATTGTCAGGATTCTGACAGACTGGGCATGAAGGTTAAGAATCGGAAAGCTGGGGGAAGAGGCGCATTGCTTTTGCCCTCAGTTTTCTTTCAGACAGAAAGGGGTTACATATGAATGCCAAGAAAGTGTATCCGAATTATTTTTGGTTTGTTCCATTGCTGATCTATACAATGATATTTATTATTCCCAGCATTCTGGGGCTTTTATATTCTTTTACAAACTGGACGATTTATTCATCCTCAAAAACTTTTTGCGGACTTGACAACTATAAAAATCTGCTGGGAGACAGCTTGTTCCGCATGGGATTTCGAAATACCATTATATTCACTATTTTTACTACTGCAGCCAAAGCAGTCATCGGATTTGCATTAGCCCTGGCACTGAATGCTAAAATACCTACTAAAAATGCACTGAGGACTATTTATTATCTGCCTGCTATTTTCAGCAGTTTGATTGTGGGTGTAGTATTCCGTTCCATATTAATGCCAAAAACAGGTCTCTTAAATACGTTTTTAGGGGTGCTAAGCCCTGGGCTGGCAGCCAATGACTGGCTGGGACAACCCTCTACGGCAATGGCTGCGGTTATATTTGTAGAGATCTGGAGAGGAGCAGGCTATTGCATGGTACTTTTTCTGGCCGGTCTGCAGGGAATCTCCAGTGAATATTACGAAGCAGCTACAATTGACGGGGCAGGCGGCTGGCAGAAATTTAAGTCTATTACGGCACCGCTTATGATGCCAACCTTAAATACGGTTATATCCTTGAGTATTATCGGAGGGTTAAAGGTTTTTGATATTGTCATTGCGTTAACAAAAGGCGGACCGGGGCTGTCCACTGAGGTTTTAAGTACCACAGTTTATAAATATCTGGGGAATGGTGCGATGGGAACAGGAAGTGCCGCAAATATGTGTCTGACCGTGTTTGTAGTTATTGTATTTGCTGTGGTTAATTATGGACTGGGAAGAATGGAGGTTGATCAGTAATGAGACGTATGAAGATTAACAGGATGATTCTAACCGCTTTATTGTGGATTTGCAGCCTGTCCATTATATTTCCGCTGCTTCTTGTGGTAATAAATTCTGTAAAAACAGCTGCTGAGTCCGATATAATGAGGCTGACTCTGCCCGAAAGCCTCATATTTGAAAATTTTACCATGGTACTGAGTGAGGGTAGGGTATTCTCATCTTTTTTAAATAGTGTTATCATTACGGTATTAAGCGTAGGATTATCTGCAGTCCTGGGTGTTATGGCAGCGTTTGTTCTGGCTAGAAACCAAAGCAGGCTGAACAGGGCAGTGCGAAAGTATTTTCTTCTGGGTCTGATTATTCCTATGCAGCTAATTTCTTTGATAGAGGTACTAAAAATATATCATCTATATAACAATTATTTGGGTCTGATCCTGGTTTATACAGCCATATTTCTACCAATGACCATTATGCTTTCCTATGGGGCGGCGAAAGCCCTGCCGAAAGAGATGGATGAAGCAGCAGTGACTGACGGATGTGGACCGTTAAGGTTGTTTTTCTCTGTTATCATACCGCTGTTAAAGCCGGTAGTGACTACGGTATGCGTTACTCAGTTTATGTTCATCTGGAATGATTTTCAGTTTCCGCTTTACTTAATCACAGACTCTAATAAATGGACACTGGTTTTAGGCGTTTACGGCTTTTTGGGAAAATTTTCTTCCCAGTGGAATCTGGTTTGTGCCCATATTTTAATTTCCAGCCTGCCGGTTGTGTTTGTTTATCTGTTTGGACAGAAATATATTGTAGATGGCATGGTTGCTGGAGCTGTTAAAGGATAATTTATCAGGATGGAGGAAGCCGTTTGTTTCAGAAAATAAGTTACCGGAAAAAAACGTTGTTTATTTACACTGCACTGGTCATTACAATTTTTGTGGTATTCATTGTCATATATGGTTTTGCGCAAACAAAAAATATGAAAGGAATTACCGACAGCACCATTGAACAGCTGTCGGTAAAAGCCGCTTCCCAGTTTGAAAGTATTTTAAATGATATGAGTGATATTACGCTGGGAATAGCTGCCAATGAAACGGTCCATGAAATACTGGAAATGGTAAACCGGGAGAGTGATAAGGCCAACTATTTTCAGAAACGCCCTGAGGAAAAAAGGAAGATACAGCGGGAAATAGCCGGTGTGAGCGGAATGCGGTTTGAACATAAAAGCTTTGACGTTCTGTCTGCAAATTTTGATCTTCTAAGCCTTAATATTTATCCGGAACAGATGCCGGAAAAAAGTCGTATCCGGGAAATACACTGGATAAAATATATGATGGAGAATCGTCAGAGCAAATTAATTGTTCCTGTGGGCAGGGATGAGTATGGACGTACACAGAATGAAGTGTTTTCATTTGTCAGAGTAATTCAGGATGAATTTGAACGGTATGGACTGGTAGATGTACAGTATGAAAAGAAACTGCTGGATGACATTTTTAAGGTAAAACTGCAGGAAAATGAGATGCAGGTAATTGTCCTTCATAATAATGAATTATTTTATGCAACAGAGGATGCGCCCTTACAAGGACTGGAAAGTTTATCCCGGGAAAAAAGGGCGGGTGAGGGACAGCCCGGCGATATTTCATTAGACAATACAGCATACACCATGAGCAGCCAGTTCCTGAATAACTATGAAATGAAAATTTTCATGCTGGCAAGAACTTCAGAATATATGAAACCTGTCTATGATACAGTTAGAACAATCGTTGTGTTAGGGATGATTGTATTATGTTTTATTATATTTATTGTTTATATTATTTCTTATAATCTTAATAAACCAATTCGGGAACTGCGTAATTATATAGATCATATGGATTACTTAAGTCTTTCATTGGATTTTAAAGCTGACAGTTCGAATGATGAAATTAAGCTGCTGGCAAATGCTTTTGAAAAAATGTTTGAAGGGATTAAACGTTCAAGGGATGAGTTAATAGAAGCACATACCCGGGAAATAAAGGCAAATTACGATGTCCTTCAGGCACAGATTAATCCTCATTTTATTCATAATATACTGTCGGTAATCGGAATGATAGGCTATGAGAAAAACGCACCTGAGATAATGGATATGTGTGCTGCGCTGACCAGAATGCTTCAATATACTACTCAGACCGGACAGGATACCGTTGCGGTGTGCTTAGAGTTTGAACATGCAAAAACATATCTGCAATTAATGAAATACCGCTATCTGGACATTCTGGAATATCAGATTGAACTGGATGAGGAAATGGAACAGGTTGAGATTCCCAAGTTCGTATTGCAGCCGGTGGTGGAAAATTGTTTTCAGCATAGTTTTGTGAATTTAGATAAACCGGTATATCGTATTCGGGTAAAAGGCGCTATAACAATGAACGGATGGGAAATCTCCGTTGATGATAATGGGGCAGGGTTTACGGCGGAGTCAGTACAGGAACTGAATAGGCAGTTTCAGGAGATCGAGGAGAGAATTAAAAGCGGAAATAAGATTCCTGATATGCAGATAGGAGGATTGGCGCTGAATAATACTTATGCCAGACTTTTTATTTACTCCGGCGGAGAAATAACATTAAGGGTAGGAAGTGGTTTCATGGGAGGTTCCTGTGTGGTAATTGCAAAGTCAGTGAAAGCCCCTCGGTTTGGATCGCTGCCTGCAGGAAGAAATGTTACGGATAGTAGTTTATATAATCCAAAGGATGATGGAGAGAATTACACAGATGATGAAAGTTATAGTGGTAGAAGATGAACCGGCGATTCTTGCGGGAATTGTACGCATGATAGAGAACCTGGAACTGGATATGGAGGTCAGAGGATGTTACCGAAACGGAGAGCAGGCACTGGCAGGAATGGAAATAGATCAGCCGGATATTTTGGTCACCGATATCCGGATGCCGGTTATGAATGGGTTGGAGCTGATAGAAGAAGCGCAAAAAAGATACGAGGGTATAGAGTATGTGGTGTTAAGCGGATTCAGTGAATTTGCTTATGCCAAAGAGGCAATCCGATTCGGAGTGGACAGCTATATTCTCAAACCCCCGGTGCAGTGTGAACTGCAGGAAACCTTGAAAAGACTATCTGAAAAAATTGAAAAGAGAAAACAAAAAGAACTTTGTGAGGAATTGCAAAATGCTATCTTTAACGGCATGTATGATAGGACCGTTTTAGAAAAAGGTTTTAAAGATTATAACTGCTGCTATCTCCTGCTAGTATGTGTTGGGGCATTTTCCATGCGTTCAGAAACCTTTATCCGGCCACCGAGTGAAATATGGAATTCCGGGTTCATTCGGGAAAAGCTGAAAGGAAAGGCGGATAAGGACTGGAGATACTACATCTTTGATTCTAAGGCAGGAAATGAGAAGCTGGTCTTTCTGGCATCAAAAGATGATAGTATCGTACCGGTAAAACATCTTGTCAACCAGTTGTCGGGGTATGAAAAGCTCCTTGAGATGCCTGTAAATATTGTACTGAGTGAAGCATTTACTGATACAAAAGAGCTTGGAAAGAAGTATCGTGATATTCGTTTCTGCATGAGCAACCAGGCGCTGATTGGAAGAAGCCATATGACCATTATGGGTGAAGAGGTATTGCCGGAAGCATATATTGCCATTGGAAATCAGGAAAAAAACCGTTTGTCATCACTGCTGGAAAAAGATGATTTTAAAGGCATTATACAATGTTTTGAGCAGCTTTGCAGGCAGTGGAAGAAAAATAAAATTACCCAGATTAACTGTGAATTCAGCATGAAATATTTTATGTCGGAAATTTACCGGAATTATCCGGGGCTGCAGCAGGACTATACAATGGAACAGCTCCTATATGAAGTGGAAGCTATTATAGGGGGAACATTATCCTATGAGGGATTGCAGGATAGTATGAAGTCATTAATAGAAAAAATTGGCGAGAAGGCAAGAAAGTCAATGCAGAATAAGACACTTGAGGATGTTGTGGAGCTGTTGTATGAATATATTTGTACACAGTATGCCCAGGGTCTGACCGTGGAAGAATTTGCTTCTAAATATGGTTATAATGCTACCTATGTAGCAAATCAGTTTACGGCAATCAAGAAGATATCCCCGAACAGGCTTGTTACAAATCTTCGCATGAACAAAGCGAAAGAATTGCTCCAAAGCTCTGATTACCGTTTAAAGGATATTGCAGAGATGATCGGGTATCATGATGTATCCTATTTTAGCAGGATATTTAAGGAGTCAGTGGGGATAAGTCCCCGACAATACAGAGATGATGTGGATAAGCAGCAGGATCTTCACAAAGTGTAGACCTTCGGCTGTTAAAAAATTAATTCAAAAAAGCGCTTAAAGAGCTGTGTGATTATATGTATAATGCTGTACAAAAGAGAGGAGATATAGGATGTCTGTTTATTTTGGTGTTGATTATTACCCTGAGCACTGGCCTAAGGAACGCTTGGAGACGGATGCAGTACTGATGAAGAAGCTGGGGATACAGGCAGTGCGTATGGGGGAATTTTCCTGGGCAAAGTTTGAGCCTGAAAAGGGAGAATTCCATTTTGAATGGCTGGATGATGCGGTAAACCTGTTGGCAGAGTATGGAATAAAAAGCGTAATCGGGACACCTACCGCGGCACCGCCTGCCTGGATTATAGAGGATGACCCGCAGATATTGCCGGTAGATGAAGCAGGTGAAGTGAAAGGATTCGGAGGACGGCATCATGACTGTCAGAGCAGCCCGGTATACCGGGAACACATCAGACGGCTGGTAACGGCAATGGCAGAGCACTATAAGAATAACACTAATATAATTGGCTGGCAGATTGATAATGAACTGGGTAATAGTCATGAGAAGCTTTGTATGTGTGATTCCTGTAAGGAGGCCTTTCACAGATTTCTTGAGGATAAGTACGGATCTGTACAGCGGTTGAACCAGGAATGGGGCACTGCATTCTGGAGTCAGGATTACAGCAATTTTGGACAGATTCCGGTGCCCAGGGCAACGCCTACGGTGCACAGCCCGTCGCTTCTGCTGGATTGGAAGCGTTTTTGTTCACATCTGGTAGTTGATTTTCAAAACTTTCAGGTAAACATCATAAAAAAAATTTGCCCACATCACCAGGTTACACATAATCTTATGGGGTTTTATGATAAGACGGATTATTTTGAACTGGCAGAAGAACTGGATTTTGCCTCAAATGACCAATATCCCACGGGTTATTATTTTGATCCGCCAGGCCAGCCTGACTTTGAGATTTCTGCGTGTCTGGACTTTATAAGAAGCGTTAAAAAGAAAAACTTCTGGATGATGGAACTGGAATCCGGTCCTACCGGGGGACAATTGGTTGGAAGGATGCCTAGACCCGGGCAGCTGAAGCTTTGGACCAGCCATTGTGTAGCGCATGGGGCCGATACGATTGTATATTTCAGATGGCGCACCTGCTTGTTTGGTGCCGAGCAGTACTGGCATGGGATACTGCCCCACAACGGAGTTCCGGAAAGAAGATATTTTGAGATTCAGGAGACGATCCGGGGCCTGATTCCGGTGATGAAAGATATCAGTGCTGTTACCGTAAAACCGAAAGCAGCAATTTTATTTTCTTATGAACAGGATTGGGCTTTTCAGATTCAGCCCCATCATCCAGAACTTAATTATATAGACCAGATTAAGAAATATTATAATGCCTTTTACCGAAAAAACGTACCTCTGGACTTTATCAGCGAGAAAGAGAAGCTGGAAGATTATAAGGTTGTAATTGCTCCCTTGCAGCTGCTGATGGATTCAATGCTGGAAGAAAAGTTCAGAGCTTATGTAAAAAATGGAGGGCATCTGGTTTTAACAATGCGTACCGGGGTGAAAAACCGGAACAGTGTATGCGAGGGGACACAGGCACTCCCGGGCAGACTGGCGGATGTTCTGGGAATTACGGTATTGGAGTATGATTGCCTGCTCGGTATGTCGGTGGATATAGAATGGATTTTGGACAAGACATGGGGGCATGCAAAAAAGTGGTGCGACGTGCTGGAAACAAAAGGGGCAGAGCCTCTGGCATTTTACCGGAGTGAGTTTTACCGGGATACTCCGGCGATTACGGTAAATTCCTTTGGTAAAGGAAAAGCATATTATACTGCAACGGAGCCAGATGACATAATTATGAGTAAAGTTGTGGACAGAATCATAAAAGAGTGTGGTCTGGAATCAGCCGGATGCTCACCGGATGGAGTAGAAATGACGGTGCGGAACGGCAGAAAAAAAGATTATTTATTTGTCTTGAACCATACGGATCTATATCAGACCATACAGGTATCAGCAAAATGGATACCTTTTGTTTGGTGCGGCGAATCCCAGTCCGGAAAACTGCCGCCTTATGGAACCGCAATTTATGAAAAATGCTGCATGGACTAAGTTAGGAATGCAGCCTGATATAGGGCATTAGAAAAAGCTTTGGACAATAGTGGAGGTGGAATTATGGACAGATTAGATCAAATCCGGAATCACAAAGAAGGAAATTACATTTATCCATTTCTCTGGATGCATGGAGAGCCGCATAAAATTCTTATCCGGGAGCTGGACAGAATCAGAGAAGCGAATATAGGAGCGGTATGTATAGAAGCCAGGCCGCATCCGGACTTTGGAGGAGAACAGTGGTGGGAAGACATGGATGTGGTTATGGACTATACCAGAGCCCATGGCATGAAGGTCTGGCTTTTGGATGATGACCGGTTCCCCACCGGCCATGCCAATGGAATCTTTACAAAAGGAAACCATGAACTGGCAAATGAATTTCTGACGGTATGGTGTACCGACACATCAGGACCCCTTGCAAATGGTTCCATGTTAATTCAGCCGGTGCTAAGACCCGACAGCAGACTGGTACGGGTAACGGCATGTAAACGAATCAGCAGCGACAGTACCGACATAGAGCCGGAATCGTGGATAGATCTTACCGGACAGGTTAAAAACGGATGGCTGCGGTTTGATGTACCGGATGGATTGTGGAGGATTTTTGTATTTTATACCACCCATCAGGGGGATGGGAAATTGGACTATTTTAACATTATTAATTCTCAGTCAGTGAAACTTCTGATAGACCGTGTTTATCAGCCTCATTTTGATCGCTATGGAGATGATTTCGGAAAGACGTTTACCGGATTCTTTTCCGATGAGCCGGAATTTGCAAACCTGCCCGGATACGATTTCCAGGCCCGGCTTGGTAAGGATATGAAATTTATACCATGGAGTGAGGAACTGGAAAAACGCCTGGAATACAGATGGGGAGATAATTTCACACGTAATCTGCCTGTTCTCTGGTACAGCTGCGGAGAAATTACCGGACACGTCAGGTATGAATATATGGATGAAGTTACCACTCAGCTAAAGATATCGTTTTCTGATCAGATAGGGCAGTGGTGTAAAGCGCATGGGGTCATGCATGTGGGGCATATCATTGAGGACGATAATTCCCATGGAAGGCTTGGCTGCAGTACCGGACATTATTTTCGAAGTCTGTCCCAGATGGGTATGTCTGGAATTGATGTGGTACTGCTTCAGGTGATGCCTGGAATGAATCAGACGGTTCACCAGTGGGTTGCATCAGACCGTGATGGGGAGTTTTTCCATTACGGCCTTGGAAAAATGGGGAGTTCCCTGGCACATATTGATGAGAATAAAAACGGGAATGCTATGTGTGAAATCTTTGGCGCTTTTGGCTGGCAGGAGGGAATTACGTTGATGAAATGGCTGGCTGACCATATGCTGAGCAGGGGAATTAATCACTTTGTGCCACATGCATTTTCACCCAAAAGTTTTCCGGATTCAGACTGCCCGCCTCATTTTTATGCGGGTGGAAGACAACCCCAATACCATTATTTTGGAGATTTGATGAATTATATGAATCGTTTGTCCCACTTGTTTTCAGAAGGCAGATACATATCCCAGGCTGCGGTTTTATATCATGCGGATGCGGAATGGGCGGGAGAAGCAATGCTGTTTCAGAAGCCGGTCCGGGTATTGCTGGAAAATCAGATTGATTGTGATATTATCAGTGCAGATGCGCTGTTAAAGACAAGTATAATGGCAAAAGACCGGGCTTTTCAGATCGGACCTCAGAGTTATAAAGCTTTGGTAATCCCTTTTAGCCAGTATTTGCCTGCACAGGCAGTGGATATGGTCATTTCCCTATTGAAATCGGAGATTCCTGTTTACTTTATAGATGGTCTGCCTGAAGGGATTTGCGAAGGACAGGAGCGGGAGATTAGAACCCCGCTATTGGGATCGGAGGTTGTATCGTTGTCCAATCTGGCATCTGCAATAGAAAATAAAATAGGTTTTTCCGTCCGCACGGCGGCAAGCTTACCTGATTTAAGAACGTACCGGTATCAATATGATGGGGGAACGGCACTGTATTGTTTTAATGAGAGCACAGGGGATACAATAGATACTGAAGTAGAAATAAATTTAGAAACCAATCAATTACAGTATTGTTACCGTTACCATGCATTTGAAAATCAGCTGTATAGAATTCCATCTAAACAGCGAAATGGCATTATAAAGGCGAGGCTGCAGCTGGAACCGGGTGAAGCGGCAGTTTACATATTAAAAAAAGAAAAAGATATTCTGCCTTATTATGTTTCATATGGGCAGTCAGGCAGAAAATTAGGGGGCCCATGGAAACTATCGTATGCAAATATAGATGATGATGCTAATTTCAAAGAATTGTATTATGGGGATCAGGTTTTTCAGGATTTGACAGACTGGGCAGCAAAGAATAAGTTCAACGGATATCTGCGATACGAGACAGAGGTGTATTTTGTTAAGGACAAGAGGGAGTGCCTGAGGATAACGGATACTCTAAACGGCATGGAGATTTTTGTAAATGGAGTAGTGTCGGGCAGAAGAATAGGACCGCCCTATTATCTGGAAATTCCGTTTAAGGAGGGCAGAAACCGCATTTGTATTGAAATTGCATCTACTCCCGTATTTGCCGCAGGAGATGACTGGTCGGCGCTTACAGTACTTCCGCCGTTCGGTCTGATAAATGAGCCTGAATTCTGTGAGCCTATATGCGAATAACGAATTAGTGCCAAAACCATACCTGAGCACAAGCTTTAATTAAGATAATATTAAAAAGAAATTCATCCCGGCTAAATGTTTATTTCTCAAAAGCTGTTATACTGAGAACATGTCTAATTGTGATATAAATGTGTGTCAGTGAGAACAGAATAAAAAAACTAATATTATAGATATATCATAAATTATAATGAGACCCATAATTTCTATCATCAATTGAAGAAATTATGGGTTTTCTAAATAAAAATTCCGGGAGGTACAGCAATGAATATATTAATGATTGAAGACAATGCAGAGATAAGAGAAGGTGTCAGGATTCTTTTGGAAGGTGAAGAATACGCGGTGACAGAGGCTGAGAATGGAAGTGAAGGGCTTAAACTCCTGGACAGCGATACGGACCTGGTTATTCTGGATGTTATGATGCCCGGGATCTCAGGCTTTCGAACCTGTGAGGAGATCCGGAAAGTGTCTAATGTGCCGGTTCTTTTTCTGACTGCCAAGTCCCAGGATTCAGATAAGTTAATGGGACTGATGGCTGGGGGAGATGACTATTTATCCAAGCCGTTTTCTTATTCCGAGCTTTTGGCAAGGGTGAAGGCACTGGTGAGAAGATACTGCGTTTATAAGGGAAAAGAAGAGGAGGGAACGGAGGACCGCTATGTTAATGGAATGGGGATCCGGATTAATGAATCTTATAATGAGGTTTGTAAAGGGGATAAAGAGCTGGCTTTAACCGATATTGAATATAAAATATTACTTCTGCTGATGAAACATCCAAAGAGAATCTTTACAATACAGAACATTTACGAAAGCGTCTGGAATGAACCATATTTTTATGTTTCAAATGGAACGGTCATGGTTCATATCCGTAAGCTGCGTCTGAAGATTGAAGACAATCCGCAGGAGCCGAAGTGCATTCGTACAGTTTGGGGCAGGGGGTATCGGTTTGGATAAAAAGAGAAAACTTCAAAAAAGCGGTCTGAGAAGAAAGCTTGTGCGGATTATGGTGATTGCATTTTTAATAAGCGGTGGTCTGTATTATTTTCTGCATAAGGGAGTGGAAGCAAAACTGAACAATTATTTTGAAACTTCAGATTATGTGGAAAAGACCGAGTCAAAGTATGCCCAGAAATTTCAGGATTACGTGCAGAAGAATCATATTTCTACAACAGATACGGATAAGATAACAAAATGGGTCAGGGATCAGGATATTGTACATATCAGCATTTATAAGGATTCTGTGCTGATCTACGACTCGTATTATCCGAATAATGATATCATAGCCGAAAATGATGTGGAAACGGAATACTTTGGGTGGCAGGCATATTATCCTATGAAATTTGCAGATGCGCAGGCGGATGTTTTTCTGGACGGTTTTTATGATTACCGGGTTTTTAACTATGCGATGATAGCAGAAATTCTTCTTTCCTGCCTGGTTTTTATCGGTATTGTGATGGCTGGGATAAAAAGGACAATTGATTATATTGGCATTCTGGAGCAGGAGGTGGAGATCCTGGAAGGAGGGCAGCTGGATTGTCCGATTACATTAAAAGGAAATGACGAGCTCTCTGCTTTAGCCAGAGGGCTGGATGAAATGAGAAAATCCTTTAAGCTTCGCGTGGACCGGGATGAAAAATTGACAAAAGCAAATAAAGATCTGGTTACGGAGATGTCCCATGACCTTCGGACACCGCTTACAACCCTCCTGCTCTACACACAGATATTAAAAAGTAAGAAGTATCATGGTGCGGATCAGATGGAAGATTACATAGATAAGATTGATCAAAAGGCAAACCAGATCAAGAGTCTTTCAGATAATATGTTTGAATTTTTCCTGATTCTGAGGGAAGAAGAAATCGAACTTATGGATCCCCAGTCTTTTAAGGATATATTTTACGATATTATGTCGGAACTTGTATTATCATTGCAGAAACGTGGATTCCAGGTGAACCAGAACATCGAATTTCGTGAAGTTAAAGTTGAGGTCTCCGTGGATTACGTTCTCAGGGTGATGAATAATATTGTATCTAACATAATCAAATATGCGGATTCCAATGAAGATATTGTGATCTCTACAATTTATGGGGAAGAACAGGTATCTATTTTATTTGTAAACCACAAATTAAAAAAGTCGGAAAAAGTAGAGAGCACCGGGATCGGCATCCGAAATATTAAGGGGATGATGGACAAGATGGAAGGGAGCTGCCGGGTGGAGGAAACTCAGGAATTGTACCGGATCAAATTAGAATTTAAAATTGTCGTTTAGATTTCATCATGTTCCTTTAAGGATTGGTTAAGATTTAGGTGATATGATAAATACTGTAGATACAAACAATTAATCCAGGCATGCTCTGGATATGCGCAGGAAAGTGAGGACAACTATATGAAAAAAATACTTATAAAAGGAACAACAATTGCAGTGTTGGGAGCATTATCCATTACCATGACGGCTTGTGGCTCTAATCCCCAGTCAACAGAAAATACCCCCAAAACGGAATCTTCAGCGGTGATCAGAGAAAGTGGGTCCAGGCAAAAGGAGACGCAGGCAATTGAAAATAAGACAGGCGACAACCAGTCGGAGAAAAAGCAGACCAGCGGCAATCAGTCAGAGAAAAAGCAGACCAGCGGGAATCAGCGGAATAAAATAAAGTCTAATAAAAGGCAGACAAATAAAATGCAAAGCGGGTCCGAAGAGAGCGGAATGTCGGAGAGCAAAGAGTCCGGACAAGCGGAGACGCAGACAGAGGGCGGAACCGAAAATACGCAAAACAATGAATTGGCGAAGTAGGAGAATTACTTGTGAGAGAAAAAAACATATTACAGCTTTTTGAAGAGTCTGCGGAGAAATTTTCCGCGAAAGAAGTTTTTGCAGATGAAGATGTGAGTATCTCTTATTGCGAATTAAAAGATCATGCAAGGAGAATAGGGAGCTGCCTTGGCAACTCCCACCTTCGAAATGCACCTGTCGCAATTTATCTGGACAGAAGCGTTAAGAGTATGGAGGCACTTCTGGGAGTTGTGTACAGCGGGAATTTTTATACCATGATTGATATTCAGATGCCAAAAGACAGACTAAAGTCCATATTGGAGAACCTGGAGCCTTTTGCCATATTAACGGACAAAGAGCATGAGGAAGCTGCCAGAGAACTTTTTCCTGAGGGAGCGGTTCTAATCTATGAGACAGCAGTGGAGCAGGAAATAAGCAGCTGGCTGTTAAAAGATATCAGAAGGGCTATGATCGAGACGGATCCGCTGTATGTGCTCTATACCTCAGGGTCTACCGGTGAGCCAAAAGGTGTGGTTGTAAATCATGCCAGCGTGATTGCCTATACAGATTGGGTAACTGAAACTTTCAGGATAAACTGCGACACTGTTTTTGGCAGCCAGACGCCTTTTTATTTTAGTATGTCGGTGCTGGATATTTTCAGTACCATAAGAAGCGGGGCTTCCATGCAGATTATTCCCCGGAAGCTCTTTTCATTTCCGATGCAGCTGCTGGAGTATTTAAGAGACAGAAAGGTAAATACCATTTACTGGGTTCCCTCTGCGCTCTGCCTGGTGGCTAACTGGAAGGCATTGGACTATATGCAGCTGCCGGACTTGAAAAAGGTGCTCTTTGCGGGAGAAGTTATGCCTATGAAGCAATTGAATATCTGGAGATCACACATGCCGGACATATTTTATGCAAACTTGTATGGACCAACGGAAATAACCGATATCTGCACCTATTATATTGTGGACCGGGATTTTGATGACGAGGAAGTACTTCCGATTGGAAAGGCATGCAATAACTGCGATATACTGATCCTGAATGAAGAAGGAGAAAGGGTTCCTTACGGTGAAGAAGGAGAACTTTGTGTCAGGGGACCGTTTCTGGCTAAGGGATATTACCGCAGCCCGGAAAAAACAAACAGAGTGTTTGTCCAGAACCCATGTAATGACAGGTATCCGGAACTGATTTATAAAACCGGTGATATTGTTAAGTATAATGAACTGGGAGAACTGATGTATGTATCCCGCAAAGATTTTCAGATTAAACATATGGGCTGCCGGATTGAACTGGGTGAGATAGAGGCGGCTGCAGGTTCTCTGGAAGATATAGATTATTGTGTATGTGTTTATGATGAAAATGAGAAAAAGATAGTATTGGTCTATAAAGGCAAAAATGTGGATCAGAAAACTATTATTAAAAAAATCAAAAACAAAGTGCCAGCCTATATGTGCCCCGGGCTTTATATTATGACAGAGAAGATGCCGGTAAACACAAATGGAAAAATAGACCGGAAGTGGCTGCAGAGAAATTATAAAAAATTAGGAGGCATATGCAATGGATGAAATATTAAAAATACTGGAAAAGATAAAACCCGGAGTAGATTTCAGCAAAGAGAATAATCTGATTGAGGACCATATTTTGGACTCATTTGAAATGATTCAGCTGGTGTCGGAAATCAGTGACATCTACCAGATCGATATTACCCCGGTAGATATCACCCCGGATAATTTCCGCTCTGCTACCTCCATTTATGCGTTTGTTTTAGACCATCAGCCAGCCCGGATATAGCGAGGGGATTGTATGGCTTATAATACCTATACATATGTACTGCTGTTTCTGACAGGCACCGGCATCATTTATTATATCCTTCCCAAAAAAGTCAGATGGATTGCTTTGCTGGCAGCCAGTTACCTGTTTTACTTTCTGTCCAGTGCAAAACTAATGGGATTTTTAATGCTGTCTACGATTGTTGTATATGGTACAGGCATGATTCTGACCACTATGCAGGACGAGTACCGGGACCGTATGGCGGATGCTCCTTTGGCAGAACAGGTGGTTCTGCGCCTGCAGTTAAAGAAATGGAAACGCCTGGCAGCAGCGTGTGCAATTTTGTTCAACCTGGGGATTCTGGCATTTTTAAAATACTATAACTTCTTTGCATTAAATGTCAATCATCTTTTACAGGGTTTACATATAAGCAGCCAAATGAAGGAGCTGAGACTTTTGCTTCCCCTTGGGATTTCCTTTTATACCCTGTCGGCAATCGGATATATCATTGATGTATACCGTGGAAAATACAGAGCGGATAAAAACCTGGGTCATCTGGCACTGTTTCTAAGCTTTTTTGGACAAATTGTGGAAGGGCCTATTGTGCGCTACGATCAAATGTCGGATGAACTTTTAAAGGGGCATTCCTTTCAACCGAAAAACATATCATTTGGTGTACAGCGCATTGTATGGGGACTATTTAAGAAAATTGTAATTGCGGACCGCTTAAATCTGCTGGTAAACACCGTCTTTACCGCATACCCGGATTATACCGGAATTACAGTTGCGACGGCAGTTTTGTGCTATACGATTCAAATCTATTGTGAATTCTCCGGTTGTATGGATATGGTAACCGGAAGCGCGCAGCTCTTTGGCGTTAGTCTGCCCGAGAATTTTGAAAGACCGTTTTTTTCCAGAAATGTATCCGAGTTCTGGAGGCGCTGGCATATTACACTTGGAGCCTGGTTCCGGGATTATATATTTTATTCGGTATCCTTATCCAAACGGGTAATGCATCTTGGCAAATGGGGCAGGAATCATCTTTCCACGCATCTGGCTAAGCTGCTGCCTTCTGCCTGTGCCCTGTTTCCGGTGTGGCTCTGCAATGGATTATGGCATGGTGCCAGTTGGAAATACGTTTTTTACGGCATGTATTATTTTATGATTATTATGCTGGGGATGCTGGCTGAGCCTCTGTTTGAGAAGATTTGCAAAAGTCTTCATCTAAACCGTAAAAGCTGGAGATTTCAATTTTGGCAGATTTTAAGAACCTTCTTTTTAGTCAATATCGGTATGCTGTTTTTTCGGGCGGTGAGTCTGAAAGTGGGAATCAAAATGCTGTTCTCCATGTTTGGGGGATTTTCCCTGGCACCTCTCAGAGAAGGTGTTTTATTGAATCTGGGAATGGATAAGATGGACTATGCGGCAGTGGGTTTTGGGATTATAGTGGTATTTGCTGTAAGCTTTGCCCAGGAAATGGGACTAAATCTAAGAGAGTGGATTTCCAACAGGCATATTGCAGTCCGGTTTGCCATTTACTATGCAGCCGCCTTTTCGGTCCTGCTCTTGGGGGCTTACGGAATGGGCTATTCGCCGGTTGACTTTATCTATGCTCAGTTTTGAGTCTGCTTAAAAACCATGCCATAAATCTAAAGAGAAATAGCAGCAGGAGGAAACAAAATGAACTTCAATAAACGGACGATACTGAAAAGTGGATTTCTTTTCCTGTTGAAATTGGCTGTATTTCTGGGAATCGCCCTGGTACTTCTCACCGGCGCATCCCAGGTTTTGAAGCCAAAGGATAATACCCCTGCCAGCGGAATTAAAGAACCGGAGACACGCGCAGTATATACGGAACGGAAAAATTCCCTGGATGTAATAGCAATAGGCAACAGTGATATTTATGCAGCGTATACACCTATGCAGCTGTGGAAGGACTATGGTCTTGCATCTTATGTCTGCGGAGAACCCGGACAGCGTGTGTATGAGGCGTATTATCTGCTGAAATCAATACTGGAGTACCAGTCCCCCAAGGTGGTTATATTTGAAACGGATGAAATTTTTCAGAATGGAACGCCGGCAAAAGAACGGGAAAAAGTGATTTTTGCAGGGCTGGCAGATCAATTTCCGGTGTTTCAATATCATAACCGATGGAAAATTTTAAAACCGGAAGATTTCACGGGAAAAGTGAAGTATACGTTTGATAATTTCTGGAAAGGTTTCCGGTATACAGACCGTGTAGATCCTTATCTTGGCAAACGCTACATGCGTAAGAGAAAGAAAAAGACAAAAATAGACGGGATACCCCGATTTTATCTGGATAAGATTGTTTCTATGTGCAAAGAAAAGGGGATTAAACTTCTGTTTGTGGAAATCCCTTCTGCAAATTCATGGAATTATAAGAGGCATAATTCAGTAGCGGAATATGCAGAACAAAATGAGATTCCATTTCTGGATCTGAATAAGCCGGGGAAAGAGTATAAGGTTGACTGGGTATCCGATACCAGAGACAAAGGAGATCACATGAACTATAACGGCGCCAGGAAGGTGACGGCTTATCTGGGTAAATATCTGAAGGAAAACTATTTTTTGCCGGACAGGCGGGATGACTCTGCCTATTCAGGATGGAATGCAGATCTGCGTAAGTATGAAAAGGCGATACAGAGCGTAGGTATGTATAATATGGTAAACGGAAATAATAATAAAGGAATATAAAGCGGAAATAATAAACTGGATATTTACAAAAAGAGGCTTAAAAAACAGCCATACTAAGAAGGATTTTAACTTTCTGAGTATGGCTGTTTTTATTTAATTCGCTTGCCGCTGCTTTCCCGAATCACCAGTTCAGGAGAAAAGTCAGGCTCTTTGGGAGGTGCAGTGTTCTGTATAAGACTGAGCAATAAAGAAATTACATATCTTCCCAGCCGTTCATTGTGCCGGTTCAGGCTTGTCAGGCGCGGTGTCAGAAAATTGCCGTCATAAAACTGGTCACAGCTGATCAGTGCCATATCATTTGGGATGGTAATACCGCAATCGGCAGCAGCCCGCAGTGCCCCTATGGATACATTATCATTCATTGCAAGTATAGCGGTTACTGTGGGAGCCTTATCAAGCAGCTGCCTGGCTGCATTATATCCATCAGACATATAGTAGTTAGAAGTGGATATAAGGGATGGGTCATCATCCAGACCCAGTGTCCGGACTGTCTCGTGATATACGTTGAGTCTGGATTCCGTGATATGCACACCGCGTTCTCCGCCAACAAATCCAATACGCCGGTGTCCAAGTGAAGCAAGATAGCGAATTGCAATAGATAAGCCTTTATCATTTTCCTTATTTATAAAGGTACAGGGAATCCCGGGGAGGGATCTTCCAATTACGATTACCGGTATGGAAGACGCCAGACGTCTCAGTGCGTCTCTGTAATCTTCACTGATTTCACATAAATCGATCTGCCCGCCGGCAATAATAACCCCATCTACCTTCTTATCCAGAATCATCTGAAAATATTTATCTTCTTTTTCCCGTTCCCCATCCGCATAGGAGGCAGCGGAAAAGGAAGTATTGCAGAGTATAACAGAATAGTTTGACTGATGTGCAGAACGTTCAATTTCGCTGAACAACGTGGAGAAATACGGATTAGTAATATCAGGAACGATAACGCCCAGAGTCTTTGTCTGACGGAGAATGAGTCCCTGTGCCAATGTATTGGGAGAATAGTGGTATTTCTTTATGACCGCTTCCACATCTCTTCTTGGGCACTATCTGCAGGATGAGGAACTGCTGCAGATAGGCAGAGAGCAGCTGTATTGGATTTTTGGAAAAAATCCTTTTGGACATTCCCTGATGTATGGCGCAGGCAGCCGGTATCCGGCACAGTATGCGATTTTTCCGGGGGAATGTGTAGGAGAACTTCCGGTGGGAATTGAAACCTTAGACAATGAAGATATTCCATACTGGCCCCAGGGCAATAATGCTACATATCGTGAAGTATGGACCTCATCTGCATGCCGCTGGCTCTGGCTTGCTGCAGATTATGCAGGTGGTAATAACTGTGATTAGTGAAAGGAAATAATAATAAAAATGAAAATAACAATAATGAAGACAGAACATGATTTTGATGTGGCAGCAGCCTGGAGAATTATTGGGCAGATGGTGTCAAAGCCAGATGCAGTGATTGGTTTATCAACAGGAGAAACGACAAAAAATATGCATCAGATTGTGAGCGATATCTATAAAAGTTATACTTTTGATACATCCGGTGTAACCGTATTCAATGTAGATGAACTGACGAATCTGGACCGCTCTTATCCAGGAAGTTGTTATACGATGATTTATGAACAGCTAGTAAAGAATTTGAACATTCCTGATGAGAATTTCATTATGCCGCCTACTTTTTCAGAAGATTTTGATCAGGAATGCCGGATTTTTGAACAGAGAATCAAACAGCGGGGTGGAGCCGATCTCCAGATGCTTGGAATTGGCTGGAATGGACATATAGGCATCAATCAGCCCGGAACGCCTTTTGAACGCCAGACCTGGGTATCGCCTATGGACCCGGTATTTGAAGAACGGGTACGGAGGGAAACGAATGTGGCGCCGGATTATCCACTGGGCGGTTTGACCAGAGGAATTATAAACATTATGCAGACGCGTAATATCTGCTTAATTGCAAAAGGAGAGAGCAAAGCGGACATTATTGAGAAAGCAGTACTTGGACCGGTGACTACAGACATTCCGGCTTCTGTCGTACAATTGCACCCCAATTGTGAGATTCTTTTGGATGAGGCTGCTGCACAGAAGATCATAGGGAGAATTTAAGCAAAAAGAGGGTTGAAATCCAGAAAATTGGATATCAGCCCTAAATATATTTCATTATTTGATTGACACTAACCCTCTGCGTATATCAATTGCCTTTACCGGGCACATTTCGTGGCAGCAGTAACAGCGGATACAATTACGATAATAAATCTTAGCTTTTTTCGATTCAATATGAATTGTTTTCTGGGGACAGCTTTCCGCGCACTTACCGCACCCGATGCATTTTTCATTTATGATTACCGGTTTCGCAGAGAGGTAATGAAAAACAAAGGCACGGACGGGACGCTGTATTAATGGAGGCAGAAACGTTGTAAAATCAAGGGAGGATTCCCGGGGAACCCGGAAAGGTTCCTGCTTGTGGATTTCCCCTATCAGTTCAAGCTGATCAAAATCACCGCAGCATAATCCACGGGTAATGGATTCTTTTACGGTAAGTATGCTCTTGGGGTTTACACCAATGATCTTACACAGGCAGTAATCCATGTCATAGGGATTGTCAGATGCCAGAATAAGTCCCGTCTCTCTCATGGTGCCCCCGGAAGGTCCGTTGCCTTCCATTGCCTGTATGGCATCCACCAGAATAAAGTCCGGTGAAACCGTTTCACAAAGATCGACCAGCATAGAACAAAAGGGTGTTTTTTCGGGGAACCTGGCATGATAAGCGGGTTTTGTAAGTCCGGGAATTGTTCCAAATAAATTTTTCACGGCTCCGCTTAAGCCGGTCATCGCATGGGTTTTTAGTTTGCAAATGTCAATAATAAAGTCTGCATCACAGACTGGTGTGATTATGGGAAACTGTTTTACTAGTTTCCCTTTTTTGTTCTCTATATTCCGGGAAGACGTATCCAGATTCAGAGTGATGCTGTGCCGTTCACAGATATCCGTCATGCCCGATGCGTGATAGATACCTTTTAATGCAGTAGCAGTGTAGGGACCGCCAGGGCTGTCAGCTATGGTTATTTTACTTATACCATTCTCTTTCAGCCATATGATAACGGCTTCAACAATGGATGGATGTGTGGTTGTAAATTCCTCCGGTGTTCTCTTCATCAGAAGATTTGGCTTTATCAGTACCTTTGTATCCGGGGACAGTTTTTTACCAAGGTTAAAACGTTCCATATGTTCATATACCGCTTTGTTTACAATAGGCTGCTCGTAAGAACGGGTATTCGTAATACTTATTCTGGTCATGAGTGACTCCTTTCATAGCAATAGGACTTCCTATATTATGAAGATAATTGGGATATCTAATACGTTATTATATAGGATAGGGATCAGAAAAGAAAGGATTTTTGACCGCTTCGCCCCAGGCTTAATTTATTTACTTGAAAATTAGGAAACAAAAAGGAAACAAATGAAACAAGATTGACTTTTAAATGAACTGGAATATAATAAGATTAACATCAAAAATGCAGTATTTATAAGAACATTAAACATACAACAGCTTAACTGATTGATGTGGACTTCAATAAAAAAAGAAGTAACAGCAGGAAACAAAAGGAGGATATAAATGACATTCACAGCAAGAGATGTGGCAAAAAAGGCAGGTGTTTCCCTGGCTACGGTATCCAGATATTTTAGCGGGGGAAAAGTGGTAAGCACAGAACTGGCAAGGAAGATTGAAGATGCTGCTGACAAGCTTGGATATGAACATAAAGGAAGACGGCATCGTAATTGTGGTGTTATCGCAGTTTTAATCCCTGAGTTTCCCCTTGAGTTTTTTTCAGAGGTTATGCGGGAGATTGTGGATCAGATGCCAAGATACGATTACCGCATCGTTTTTATCCCGATTTTAGAGGGCAAAGATGATTACAAACAGTATTTTAACGAAATGAATATAGAAGGCGTTATCTATCTGGATGAAAATATCAGCGGGGATATTCTGAATTATATTGCTTCAAAAAAAATCAGAACTGTTATGTGCGGCGGGGCAACACTGGACAGGCGTCTGGGAATGGTACATATCAATGATCTTGCGGCAGGATATGAAGGAACCCGTTATTTGCTGGAACTTGGACATGAAAGGATACTGTTCCTGTCGGATCGCAACAGATCCATCAGTTCCGTTTTTCAGCGCCTTACCGGAGCTAAGCGGGCAATGGAAGAGAAGAATGTCCCTTTTGATGAAAAAAGTATGGTGTTGTTTGGCGGGGTTACCTATGATATGGGATACCGGCTTGCGAAACAGGCAGTAGAAAATGAAAGGGAATTTACAGCAATTTTTGCATTCAGCGATGAAATGGCAATTGGTGCGATGGCTGCACTAAAGGAATGCAAAGTGCAGGTTCCCGAAGACGTATCGGTACTGGGATTTGATGATATTACTGCGGCGGGAAGGGCAGTTCCGCCCCTTACCACTATTCACCAGCCTATCCGGCAGTTCGTAACAAAGTCACTGAATATGTTCTTGAATCTCTATGGGGAAGAAGAAAATATGGATATCACACTGCCTTTTGACATCGTGCAGAGAAATACCTGTCAAAAGAGACAGTAACTAAAAAATGGAGGAAACGAAGATGAGCAAAGCAGGAACAAAAAAAATTACAGTAATAGGCGGAGGCGGTGTACGTTCTATGTTTCTGGCGAAAAGCCTGGTACAGCATGCCAAAAAACTGGGATTTACGGAAATTGTATTTATGGACAACAATGAAACAAAATTAAACATCTACGGAAAAATGGCGGCTCAGGTTGCAAAGCGGATTGACGATACGGTGAATTTTTCCCTGACATCGGACCCGGTGGAAGCTATTAAAGATGCAGATTATATGATTACTACCATACGTGTTGGGGAAGATGAAATGCGTATACAGGATGAGCGGACAGCACTGGCGCTGGGAATCCTGGGCCAGGAGACAACCGGAGCAGCAGGATTTTCTTTTGCAATGCGTTCTATTCCGGCATTGGTTGAATATTGTGAGCTGGCGAAGAAATACGCAAATCCCCGTGTAAAAATCTTCAACTTTACGAATCCGGCGGGGGTAGTGTCACAGACCTTGCGGGATATGGGGTTTGATTTTACTTATGGAATCTGCGATGCACCCAGCAGTCTGCTCCATTCCTTTGCACAGATGTACGGTGTAAGCCAGGATTCCATCACAGGAGAATGTTACGGATTAAACCATCTCTCATTTTTTAAGAGTATAAAACTGGATGGAAAAGAAATTATGCCGGAACTGCTTCAAAAAGATGAAATTTATGAAAACACAGAAATGCGGTTTTTTGATAAAGGCCTGGTTGAGCATGTGGGATGCATTTTAAATGAATATCTCTACTACTTCTACTACAGAGAAGAGGCAGTACAGAACATCTTAAATGCAAAAGTCACCAGAGGAGAAGTAATCCGGGATGTGAACATCCATATGACCGAAGAATTATCAAAGATGGATATTGAACATAATTTTGACGAATGCCTGAAGGTATTTGAAAAGTGGTATGGTTTAAGGGAAGCAGCATATATGGCAAATGAGACCGGAATAGACAGTAAAAAACCTCCTTATCATTTTGATATTTATGCAAAAGACAGCGGCGGATATGCAGGTGTTGCGCTGAAATTCATTGAATCGGAATTGGGAGAGGAAGAAAAAGAAATGATACTCTGTGTGCCGAATAACGGAGCAGTCAAAGGACTGGAGGATACCGATGTGGTAGAAATCAGCTGTACGATTAAAAACGGTAATTACTACCCCCACGAGATCGAACCGGACCGCATACCCATGGAAATGATACGCAGAGTCAAAATGTATGAACGCCTGGCTTCCGAAGCAATCAGGGAAAAGAGTATAGAAAAAGCAATTGACTGCCTGATGGTCCACCCGCTGGTTAACTCTTATACCTTTGCCAAAAAGTTAGCATATGAGTATATGAAAATAAATGAAGCATATATGAAAGGATGGAGCTGATATGGGATTTGCAGCAGGTGTGGGATATTTAAATCTGGATCTACTGTATCTGGGAGTGGGGCACCTTCCAGAAGAGGGAGAAGAGGTTTATGCAAAAAGTCTGGATATTCAGCTGGGCGGCGGTGTACCGGCGACCATGATAACATTGTCCAGGCTGGGAGTTGATTCTAAGATTGCAACTTTTTTGGGGGAAGATGTATTTTCCGGGTATGCAGCCAAACTGCTGGATGCCTGCGGAGTCTCCTATGCAAATTTATATCGTGGAAACGGAATTCCGGTAGCAGTAACATCCGTTATGATTACGGAAAGGGACCGGACTTTTATGTCAGCGCTGGACCGCGTGGACATTACACAGAAAATCCAGGAAGAAACTTACCGGCAGCTGCAGGGGGCAAAAGTCATCGATATGCACGCGGGATTTCTGGATGCTTATAAACGGCTGAAGGCAGAGGGCGCCATTCTGGTTTTTGATGTAGGCTGGGATGAAGGACTGTCCACTCAGAAATACAAAGAGTATCTGGAGCTTGCAGATTTTTTTACACCAAACCAGAAAGAGGCATTAAAAATCACCGGAAAAGACAATGTAGAAGAAGCAGCTGTGGAACTGGGCAGGTTTTTTCCGGAGGTAATTATAAAACTGGACAGTGCAGGCTGTCTGTACTGGAAAAATGGAGAAAGCATTGTCATTCCACCGCTTCAAAACGTAAATAAAATTGATTCCACAGGTGCCGGAGACGCATTTATGGCTGGATTTATCTATGGGCTTTATCATGACTGCAGTGTAACAGACAGCATTATATATGGAAACGTAACAGGAGGAACCTGTGTGGAAGGAGTGGGCTGCCTGACAAAATATGTAAATGAAAAGGAACTGATGGAGAAGGCAAAAGAGATTAAAAAACTTCTGTAATGGCTCATTTTCATGCATATTCTGGCGCATTAAAATTGCGTTAAGACTTTTTATGCAAAAAAATGGATAAAAAATGGGATTTTTTGTAGGAAAATCCCAAAAAGTCTGTTATAATAGTTTACATAAAAATCTTAACATGGGGGTGCACAAAATGAACAATTGGAAGAAACTGTTAGAGAACAACATCACCACTGCAAAGGAATTAAAAGAAGTCCTTAAATTGTCTAATGAAGAAGTAATCAAAATGGAGGAAATATTGGAGCATTATCCGATGTCCGTACCATTGTATTACTTTTCACTTATCCATGCAGATGATCCGGATGACCCAGTTCGAAAGATGTGCATCCCCAATATCCGAGAGACGGACCTGGGAGGAAGTTTTGATACCAGTGGGGAAGCAAGCAATACCGTAATCGTGGGAATGCAGCACAAATACAGGGAAACCGTACTGATTCTTTCTACAAACCAATGTGCCATGTATTGCAGGCATTGTTTCCGGAAACGGCTGGTGGGACTGTCGGATGAAGAAATTGCCAGTCATTTTGATGAGATGATACAATATATAAAAAATCATTCACAGATCAGCAATGTTTTAATATCCGGTGGAGACGCCTTTTTAAATGATGATGAAGTAATCGAGCAGTATCTATACAGTCTGAGCCGTATCGAACATATCGACTGCATCCGCTTTGGAACCAGAACACCAGTAACATTTCCGGACAGAATCTTAGAAGATCCTGATTTAATAAATATCTTACGCACTTATAGTGAAAAGAAACAAATCTATGTGGTGACACATTTCAATCATCCCAATGAAATTACAGAAAAATCAAAAGCAGCAGTAAGAAATTTAATCGCTGCGGGAATCATCGTCAGAAATCAGACTGTTTTAATAAAAGGGGTGAATGATCATCCCCAGACCCTGGGAACTCTTTTGAAAAATTTAACACGTATTGGCATAGTGCCCTATTACGTATTCCAATGCCGTCCCGTGACCGGAGTGAAGTCTCAGTTTCAGGTACCTTTAAAACGGGGCTGCGATATTGTAGATCAGGCAAAAAATATGCAAAATGGTCTGGGAAAATGTATTCGTTATATTTTATCCCATGAAACAGGAAAAATTGAGATTCTGGGAAGCCTGAATGCAGAGGAAATGCTGTTTAAATATCACCAGGCAAAGGATGAGGAAGATTATGAACGAATCTTTACAAAGAAGATAGAGGAAGGGCAGTGCTGGCTTTAAGAAGCGGCAAAAATTATGGTATGAATGGAAGCGGGTATTGCCCGTTTTCCGGCATATCATAGAAGCATACGCTATCATACGAATTTGTTTCTGCAATCATATTTACTTTTGGAAAAATTTATATATAAAATCTAAAATTCTAAATTCAGTAATATCTATACCATTTCTGGCTATTTCTAAAAATAATCCCCAGTGCGCCGTAAATAGTTTAATTAAGTATTTGTTTAATTAAAAAACTATATTATTGTATCCCAATTTTTATGATGATATAATACTACCATACAGCCATATTTCCCAAGCTTTAAACTTTGAATGGAAATGACAGGAGGAGATGTTCACCATGAATATACGTAAAGTCTGTAAGCGGGTCCGGATATACTGCCGTTCTCATATGTGGTGCTCTTTTGCCGCCGCAATCTGTTTTGCCGTTTTGCTGGTAGTAGTTGTTATGCAGTATTATCTGAAAAATGAATATTTAAAATATCTGATTGACAGCACGTATGACACTGAAAAAATGTTATTGTCATCCGTAAATCAGAATATTAAAAATCAAATGGATGATTTTATTAAGATAGGTTCTGAAATAGCAGTGGATGATACAAATGCAGATCTGATCAATGAATATAGCACCAATCCCGAGAATATCGCCCGCAATACCAAAGACCTGAAGAATCTACTGGCTAATTATGCGCGATATTCCCAGTATATTGCGGCAATTGCAATTGCGTCAAAAGATGGACTGGTTTACCAGTATGAACGTAATGAAAATACCATTAATGTAGTGAATATCTGGAATGACAAGAATAACAATATTCTGGTTGATACTTTCATAGAGGTAAATGAGATTTCAAAAAGTATGGCATTGCCCAGGTATCAGGTAATTACCAAGCCCAGCGAACATCCGGGTGATGCGTCTAAGCAGTTTATGCATATTGCATATCCGGTACGGGGAAAGCACTTTTATCAGGACATCGAATACATAATGATTGTAACTTTTAAAAGGGATGTATTGGACAACCTGATTGGGCAGTTGAGCGGGAGCAAGGATGATGTGGCACAGGGATTTATTTCTGATAAGTCAGGGGAAATATTCTATCATACCAACAGTCAGAACAATGGGAAGAAAATGGACGATTATATAAAAGAGGAACATTTGACAGACTTAAGCAAGCCGATCGGTGTCTTTGACTGGAATTTGAACATTGCAATTAATAAGAATGCGCTTCAGGCAAAGGTAAACGAAATGTATACCAGAGCGATTGCCCTTTACGCCCTTGTAATTATAGGTATTTTATTGATTCTGTTCTGGGTGACACAAAGAATTCTAAAGCCGGTGGATACTATTAACCGCTCCATTAAAAATGTAAAGAAGGGAAATATGCAGGAGCGTATTGAAATTAAGGGGACACATGAAATCTGGCAGCTGGCAAATGAATATAATGAGATGATGCATGCCATCCGGAAAATGAACCGTCAGGTAGAAGGACAGCATCTGGAAGTTGTGGAATCCCTGAAAATGAAGCAGAGGGCGGAGCGGGAAGCCCTGGAGTCCCAGATCAACGCACATTTTATCTGTAATACCTTGAATGCTATTAACTATGAGGCAATCGAAAGTGGAAATTATAAGGTCTCCACCCTGCTGAAAAAACTGTCTAATATTTTACGCTATACTTTTGACCAAAAGCACCAGAATGTCTATATGTATCAGGAAATTACATGGATTGAGCAATATCTGTATCTGCAGAAGGAACGGCTTGAAAATGTATTTGATTATAGCATTGAATTTAATCATGAGTATGATCAGTGGCCCTGCAGGAAGCTGATGCTTCAGCCTTTTGTGGAAAATTCCATACTGCATGGGTTTGAAGGCAGAGAGGAAGGGGGGATGATCCATATCACTGGCACTGGAATGGGAGAATACCTTTGTTTGTCAATAGAAGATAATGGTATGGGGATGACCCGGGAAAGGGAAAAAATCATTCAGGAAGTGCTGTCTAATCCGGTGATCTCAAAAGAAAAAGAGGTGGGGATCGGAATATCCAATGTAGTGACCCGGATGAAAATGTACTATGGAAGCAAGCTTCAGGTTTCCCTTGAGACATCTTACGGGAAAGGATGCAGATTTACATTTTTAATTCCAAGACCATACAGTATACAGGAGGTAGCTTATGAAGATTATGATTGTAGAAGATGAGCAAAGGGCAAGAAGAGGATTACGGAATCTCATTACCACCATATCGGATGAATATGAGATTGTGGCGGAAGCCTCTGATGGAAAACAGGCACTGGAGCTGATACATATTTTGAAGCCCGAAATCGTATTTACCGATCTCAAAATGCCCTATATGGATGGATTATCCCTGATAAGGGCTGTTCATGCGATGGAAATTTCCACACAGTTTGTAATTATAAGTGCCTATGAAGAATTTGACGTAGCCAGGCAGGCAATTTCACTTGAAGTACAGGATTATCTGATTAAACCGGTAACTTATGAGGATGTAGAAGAACTACTGGTACGCCTTTCCAAAAAGGAGAAGCTGTATCTGGAAGACGGGATTAAAGATCTGCAGAAAAAATATCCGGGAGCCCATCCCCTGGTTATAAAAGCGTTAAATATAATTGAAAAGAGTTACTCTGCGAAAATCAGCCAAAAAGATCTGGCGGAAGACCTGGGTATGACCCAGGAATATTTTTGCTATCTCTTTAATAAAGAAATCGGAGTAACATTTTCGAAATTTCTAAAGCACTACCGGATTGAAGTGGCAAAGGGACTTTTGGTAAATAAGGGAATACCAAAAGAAGAAGTGCCTTACCATGTGGGTTTTTCTGATCCGAAGTATTTCAGCAAAGTATTTCGTGAGGTTGAGGGCATCAGTGCTGCTGAGTTTTTGAAAGTAAATGCGAAATAAAAATAGAACTAATTCTTAAAATTTTCCTCCAATCTTAAAATTGTATCTTAAAATTGTATCCGTTATCTTAAAATATTAAGTTTATCATTTAAACTAATATTATTATAATGAATACATCTTAAATACGAAAAAGGAGGAAACAAACTATGAAAAAGAGGTATCAGAGATTGGCTGCGGCAGCTTTGGCGGGAATGATGATAACAGGCCTTGTAAGCGGGTGCGGCAGTTCTTCATCCGGAAGTTCCGCCACGGAAAAAGGCACAGATCCGGCTGCGGCTGCCCAGACCACAGAAGCCGGAGGAGAGACAACGGCACCGGATACAGCAGCAGGGGATAGTAAACCGGCATCGAACGGAGGAAAAGAAGTTACTTTATGGCACTATTTTGAACATGAAGCACCGATACTGGAAAAAATGGTGGAAGAATACAACTCCATGCAGAGTGATATTAATATTGTATGTACGTATATTTCCCGTGAAGAGCTGATGAAACAGTACACCATAGGTGCTGTATCAGGAGAACTTCCGGATATCGGAATGGTAGATTCACCGGATATGGCTTCTTACATTTCTTTGGGCGTATTTGAAGATATTACAGATCAAATGAAGGACTGGAAGGATTTAGAACAGTTTTATCCAGGACCCCTCAGCAGCTGTAAGGATGCGGACGGTAATATTTATGGGATACCTAATAACTCCAACTGTCTGGCAATCGCTTATAATGCGGACATGCTGAAAGCAGCCGGTTTTGATAAAGCACCGGAGACCTGGGATGAGTTTGAAGAGGTATGTGCCAAAACTACGAATGCAGCAGACGGTGTATATGGTTTTGCTATGTCAGCAATTGGTACCGAGGAGGGAACGTTCCAGTTTATTCCATGGCTGTACTCTGCAGGAGCTGACGTAGCATCCACAGATTCACCGGAAGCTGCCCGGGCTTTAGACTACCTGGCGGGGTTAGTAAACAAAGGCTATATGAGTAAGGAAGTTGTAAACTGGTCTCAGTCTGATTCTTATAATGCGTTTTGTGCAGGAAAAGCAGCGATGCTGGAATCCGGTACATGGCAGCTGGCACAGTTTGATGAAGGGATCAAAGGTGCATTTGAGTACAAGATCGCACTGCTTCCAAAAGATAAGAAGTTTGCATCCGTCATCGGGGGTGAGAACTTTGGCGTTTGCGCCGGAAGTGAAGCAAAAGAAGCCTGCGTTACATTCTTAAAATGGATGACCAGCGCAAAGAACAATGCAGCCTGGTGCGAAGGTGCAGGCAAATTCCCGGTTCGTGAAGATTCCGTCGCACTGAATACCACATGGTCAGATGACGAAAGATTTGCAGTTTTCAGTGATGAAATGAACTATGCGGTAGCAAGAGGCCCTCACGAGTCATGGCCTACAATATCAGAAGCTTTATATACGGCAGAACAGTCAGCACTGCTTGGTAATAAAACCGGCGAAGAAGCTATGAAAGAAGCAGCAGCAGTAATTAATCCGATCCTACAGGAGACTCCCATTGCAGTACAGGAATAAGAAATTCGGGAGGGCAATGATACAGGACGGGCGTGAAAGCGCCCGTCCTGATATAGAAAGGATGTGGATAATTTATGAAAATGAGTATGGCAAAGAAGAAACGATTTGAAGGATATACTTTTATACTTCCTGGATTTCTCTATATGATTCTGATTTTGGGATATCCCCTGATTTATAACTTTATACTCAGCTTTAAAAATACGAATATTAAAAACTTTAAGTCAGGGGCATCCGTATTTGTAGGATTACAGAATTATATGCAGTTATTTCAGGATTCGACTTTCCAGCTGGTAATTCGGAATACCTTTATTTTTACCATCGCGTGTCTGGTGGTACAGTTTACCATAGGTTTTCTGTTTGCAATGTTCTTTTCTAAAAAGTTTACCTTTGCAGGACCGATTCGTGGACTTGTTTTAATTGGCTATATGATGCCAATGTCCGTTACCGCACTGCTTGGTAAAAATATGTTTGGCGTAACAGAGGGTGTAATCAATAATTTATTAATGAAACTGGGAGTGATACATACTCCGGTAGAGTGGCTGGTAAGCACCAGTACCGCTTTGATCGCGGTTATAGCCGTTAACTGCTGGGTTGGAATTCCATTTAACATGCTTCTTTTAACCTCCGGACTTACGGGAATATCGGACGATATTTATGAAAGTGCTTCCATGGATGGTGCAAACAAACTCCAGCGTTTTCTGCATATAACGCTGCCGCTTATGAAACCGGCTATCTTGTCTGTACTGATGCTGGGCTTCATCTATACTTTTAAGGCATTTGACTTAATGTTTGTTATGACGGCGGGAGGTCCATTAAATTCCACTGATGTACTGGGAACCTATTCCTATACGCTGTCGTTTACGCAGTATGAATTCTCCAAAGGGGCCGCATCGGCTATGATACTGTTCTGCTGTTTATTTATCATTGGATTGTTCTACCTGAGACTCACTGCAAAGGAGGACGATTAGTATGAATGAAAAGATGAAGGCAAGGGGATTCCAAATTTTTCGTTATAAATCAGTAAGGGTTAATGCAATATACTGCATCATCTCTGTGCTGATAGCAATTGTTTTTCTGTTTCCCATTTACTGGCTGATCAGTATGTCCTTTAAGACAGACATGGAGTCTTTTGGAAAACTGGTGACCTATTATCCCCATCAGTTTACTTTTGATCCATGGCTTCAGAATTTGCAGGATAAGGATTTTCTGGTATCGCTGAAAAACAGTGCCTGCATTGCAGTCTGTGCCATGTGTATTTCCCTGGTATTCGGTGTACCTGCAGCTTATGGAATGGGCCGGTATAAGGTTCCGGGTCAGAAAGGATTCCTGCTGACCTTTTTAGTTACCCAGATGCTTCCGGCATCCCTGATGCTGACACCAATGTACCTTATCTTTAATAAGATTGGATTACTGGGGACTTATATTGGACCGGCACTTGCGATTGCATCGGGTACCGTACCTTTTATTATTGTTACTCTAAGGCCATATTTTAAATCCATTCCCACCTCACTGGATGATGCTGCACGTATTGACGGATGCGGTGTGTATAAATCTTTTTTCAAGATCATGCTGCCGGCTATCAAGACCGGTATCATAACGGTTGTAGTTATTTCTTTCTTAAATGGATGGAATGATCTGGCGTACTCAATGACCTTTAATGTAAAACCTGAAATGAGGCCGTTGACTGCAAATATTTATAAATTCCAGAGTAAGTATGGAACAAAATGGAATTGTATTATGGCATATGGTGCCATCCTTGTTCTTCCGGTTGTCATTATATTTGTTTTTTTACAGAAATATATTGTTGGCGGTCTGACTGCCGGGGCAGTAAAAGAATAGGTGAAAGAATGCGGGACTGCGATATACGAGAGGTATACGGTTGAAAGAAAATTATGATATAGAAAGGATGCCACGGTGTAATTCTTTCAGCCTGTTTTAATGTGGCAGTATTGCAGGCAATCCTGCAATATGCAATGGGTATAAATATGATTAAATGTTTGGGAAATAAAATATTGAGACGTTTTGATAAGGAGTTACTATGTATTGAACCTTGGGGGGAAAACAGTTTTCGTGTCCGTGCCACACAGCGTCATGAGTTTCTTACAGAGGATAACGGGGCATTACTGGATCCGGCAGTATGTGAGAGTAAGGTATATAAGGAGAATGGAGATACTGTTCTGGTAAATGGCAAACTCCGCTGTGAAATTACACCCACCGGAAAACTGCGCTTTAAAAATAATAAGGGGGAACTTTTACTGGAAGAATATGAGCGGATCCGGGAAGAAGTCCAGGGGCGGAAGGAGTTCAACAGTGCCCTTGAAATTGTACCTAGAACCTTTGAACCCCATCCCAATACCGATAACTATCGTCTGATGGTACGGTTTGAGCCAAATGAAGGGGAGAAGCTATATGGCTGTGGGCAATATCAGCAGCCATATCTGGATGTGAAGGGCTGTACGCTGGAACTGGCTCACCGCAATTCCCAGGCAAGCATCCCCTTCGTACTTTCTAATAAAGGATATGGAATGCTTTGGAATAATCCGGCAATCGGATATGTTACGTTTGGTAAAAATGTGACGGAGTGGACCGCTCATTCAACCAGGCAGATGGATTACTGGATCACTGCCGGAGATTCCCCGTCAGAAATAGAAGAAGCTTATGCTAATGCCACGGGCAAAGTTCCGATGATGCCGGAATATGGAATGGGATTCTGGCAGTGCAAACTGCGGTATCAGACCCAGGATGAAATTATGGAAGTAGCCAGGGAGTATAAAAGGCGGGGGCTGCCAATATCGGTCATTGTAGTAGATTTCTTCCATTGGCCCAATCAGGGGGACTGGAAGTTTGATCTGGATTATTGGCCGGATCCCAAGAAAATGGTGGACGAGTTAAAAGAAATGGGTATTGAGCTGATGGTCTCTATCTGGCCTACGGTTGATGCACAGAGTGAAAATTATAAAGAGATGGAAGAGTTGGGATATCTGACACGCTCGGAATATGGGAAGCGGATTGGCCAGCTGGGAGATGCATGTGTCATTGATCCGACAAATCCGGAAGCCAGAGCCTATGTGTGGAATAAAATCCGTCAGAACTATTATGATCTGGGAATTAAAATTTTCTGGCTGGATGAGGCAGAACCTGAATTTACCGGATATGAATACAGCCACTACCGCTATTTTAAAGGGGCAGATATGGAAGTGGGAAACATCTATCCCAGAGAATATGCCAAAATGGCATATGAGGGAATGGAAGCAGAGGGACAGGAAAATATCGTAAACCTGCTGCGCTGTGCCTGGGCAGGGTCTCAGAAATACGGAGCACTGGTGTGGTCCGGGGATATTGATTCGTCTTTTCGCTCTATGCGGAACCAGCTTGCAGCCGGGCTGAATATGGGATTATCAGGAATTCCCTGGTGGACGACAGATATCGGAGGATTCCATGGAGGAAACATTCAGGATGATAAATTCAAAGAGTGTCTGATCCGATGGTTTGAATTTGGAGCATTTTGTCCTGTATTTCGTCTGCATGGTTTCCGTGAACCCTTTAAGGAGGCGCTTGGAACAACCGGAGGCGGTAAACACATCAGCGGAGCAGAAAATGAAGTCTGGTCTTATGGGGAAGAGGTTCTGTCAGTCTGTACAAAGTATATGGAGCTGAGAGAAAAGATGAAGCCCTATATTACAAGGATCATGAAGGAAGCTCATGAAAAAGGAACACCGGTGATGCGTCCATTATTTTACGATTTCCCACAGGACAATAAATGCTGGGACACAGAGGACGAGTATATGTTTGGCCCGGATCTTCTGGTAGCACCGGTACTATATGAAAATGAAAGGCAGCGCAAGGTATATCTGCCTGATGGTAAGTGGCGGAATATTCATGACAATAAAGAGTATCAGGGTGGGCAGGAAATCAATGTAAATGCACCGATTGATGAGATACCTGTATTTGTCCGGGAGGGATCACTGGAAGAAATCTGTTAGTATTTAAGTGTAATAAATATTCTCTTACATGCAGTCATACGGTGCAGCAGGCATAATCAGAATTTGATGAGGAGGTAAAGTATGAAAAAAGACGTGGGTAAGAAACGGCTATTTGATTTTGGAGGCGGCTATACAGGGATCATGGGAAAGATTTTTGATTTACTGCTGTTAGGAGTACTTTGGATTATCTGCTGCATTCCGTTAATTACAATAGGGGCATCTACAACCGCTCTTTACTACAGTGTGGTAAAATCAGTAAAGAAAGATAAAGGCTATGCCTTGCGTGAATTCTTTCATGCTTTCCGTCTGAATTTTGTCCCTGCAACCGTGATATGGACAGTAACAGCGGCAGTAACCTTTGTTGTCCAATTAAATATGGGAATTCTAATGCAGAAAACCAGCAGCTATACCGGTCTATTCTTTATCTGCTTTTATTTCCTGGCATCGGTCTTTGTATTTGCAGCTGGATGCTATGTATTTCCTGCACTGTCACGGTTTGATATGAGCGCGGGGTGGATAATAAAACTTGGAATGTATATGTCGGTAAGGTATTTTCTGACTACCCTGGCTGTATTTTTAGTAATAGCCTGTGTGCTGGCTTTATTTTGGGCACTGCCGATGAGTATATTTTTTACACCCGGAGCTGCAGTATTTATCATTTCTGATTTTATGGAGCGTGTTTTAGAAAAACATATGCCGGTTACGGTACAAGAGTTTGAATAAAAATAGAAGAAGGGAAGCCACTAAAAGGCGGAAATTCTGCTTTGCCTGCGGTGGATAAAAGGTGTAGGTATGAAATTTACAAATGGTTATTGGATGCTGAGAGAAGAAATGACTCCGGCATATGCGACAGAATATGCAAGACATATAATTGATGGAAATACTCTTCAGATCTATGTACCGGGGAGTCACATCTTAGGCAGAGGCGATTGTCTGAACCTGCCCATGATTACCATTACATTAACCAGCCCGATGGAGGGCATTATTAAAGTCTCTGCAGTGCATCATATGGGAGCGGGCTGCAGCGGGCCTTTTGCAGAAGTTACAGAGACAAATCCTGATGTAACCATTCAGGATCAGGAAAATGTTCTGGTGTATCAGAGCGGAAGCCTGAAAGCCGTGATTGACAAATCTCCAAATGGATGGAAAATGGCATTTTACGAAGGAGAATGTTTCCTGACAGAGAGCAGTTTTCGAAATCTTGCACATATGACAAATAGAAAGACGGGAAAATGTTATATGTTGGAGCAGCTGGCTATCGATGTGGATGAATATATCTACGGTTTGGGAGAACGTTTTACGCCTTTTGTAAAAAATGGGCAGATAGTTGAGATGTGGAATGAAGACGGTGGAACAGCCAGCGAGATTGCATATAAAAATATACCCTTTTATATTACCAATAAAGGATATGGTGTGCTGGTAGATAATGAAGGAGATGTTTCCTATGAAATAGGCAGTGAGAAAGTGGAACGGGTTCAGTTTTCGGTAGAGGGCGAACGTCTGGATTACTACTTTATAGGGGGAGGAAGTCCAAAAGCAGCAATCCGGAAATATACGGAGCTGACCGGAAAACCGGCACTGCCTCCTGCATGGTCCTTCGGCCTGTGGCTGACAACATCCTTCACTACCGACTATGATGAAGCAACTACTTCCGGTTTTATCCAGGGGATGGCTGACAGGAAAATTCCGCTGTCTGTATTCCACTTTGACTGCTACTGGATGGATGCGTACGAATGGTGCAGCTTTATATGGGATCCAAAGGTATTTCCGGATCCAAAAGGAATGCTGCAGCGGTATCATGACAGAGGATTGAAGATCTGCGTTTGGATTAATCCATATATCGCTCAGCAATCCTATCTGTTCAAAGAAGGCATGGAAAATGGATATCTGGTTAAAAAATCCGACGGAAGTGTCTGGCAGACGGATCTGTGGCAGCCGGGTATGGGGTTGGTGGATTTTACCAATCCGGATGCGGCAAAATGGTATCAAAGCAAGTTAAAGACGCTCCTTGATATGGGGGCAGACTGTTTCAAGACTGATTTTGGAGAACGTATTCCGGTGAAGAATATCACGTATTTTGACGGTTCAGATCCGGTTAAGATGCATAACTATTATACCTATTTGTATAATCAGACTGTGTTTGAATTACTGGAAAAAGAGCGGGGCGAAGGAGAAGCTGTCTTGTTTGCCCGTTCTGCAACAGTTGGAGGACAAAAATTTCCGGCACATTGGGGAGGCGACTGTTCTGCTTCTTATCTTTCTATGGCAGAAACTTTACGGGGCGGTTTATCCCTGGCGCTCAGCGGTTTTGGTTTCTGGAGCCATGATATCAGCGGTTTTGAACAGACCGCATCAGCGGATATCTACAAACGCTGGTGCCAGTTCGGACTGCTGACCTCTCATAGCCGGCTTCATGGATCTTCTTCTTATCGTGTACCCTGGTTATTTGATGAAGAAGCTTGTGAGGTACTGAAAAAATTTGTAAATATCAAATGCAGCCTGATGCCTTATCTGTACAGACAGGCAGTTATAGCTCACCAACAGGGAATACCCATGCACCGGCCTATGTTTATAGAATATCCCGACGACCGTGCCTGCGATACCCTGGATAAGCAATTTTTCTTAGGAGATTCTCTTCTGATAGCACCTGTTTTCAAAGAATCCGGTGAAGTGGATTACTATCTGCCAAAGGGTATCTGGACAAACCTGCTTACCGGTGAGAAACGAAAAGGCGGAACCTGGAGGAAAGAAAAGCATGATTACTTTTCTCTGCCGCTGATGGTAAAGGAGAATACAATACTGCCGGTGGGAAATAATGCTGAAGAAGCATCTTATGATTTTGCGGACGGTGTTACACTCTATCTTTCAGAATTTACGGAGGGAGCAATATCGACGGTAGAAATACCGGATCAGAAAGGGAATACGGTCATGACTGCTTCGGCAAGACGTGAGGGCAATAAGATTACACTAACCACAGAAGGTGGAGGTAAAAACTGGAAAGCGGGACTGCTTGGAGCAGACAGTATAATAGAAGGAACAGGAAATCAGATTATAATTGAATGTTAAAAACAGCAGCCCGGGAAGAAAACATCCGGGCTGCTGTATCTTTTTATTCTTTTCCGTTCCAGCAATAGGTACACAATTTGCATGGTTCGATGCCGATAGAAGCCAGCATATCATCCAGCCGGTGGTAACGCAGGGTAGTGAAATTAAGCTGTTTTCGAATTTCGTCTATCATTTCGATATAGTTCTGGCTGTCCGGATTGGTGTAGTCATCCAGCATATTGATATCGTTTTCCCCTTCCCGTTCACGAATAATCCGTCGTGTAATCAAATCCATTTCAGAATTTGAACGTGAAAAGTTCAGATATTTGCAGCCGAACATTAAAGGCGGGCAGGCAGGACGTATATGTACTTCTTTTGCACCCTCCTGGTAAAGAAATTCAGTAGTTTCCCGAAGCTGTGTACCGCGTACGATAGAATCATCGATTAATAACAGTTTTTTGTCACGGATTAAGGCTTCCACCGGAACTAACTTCATTTTCGCGATCATATTACGCTGGCTTTGTTTCGGGGGCATAAAGGAACGGGGCCAGGTTGGTGTATATTTAATGAAAGGGCGGGAATAAGGAATCCCGGTTGCATTTGCATAACCGATTGCGTGAGCAACTCCGGAATCAGGAACACCGGCAACAACATCTGGTTTAACCGTATCCCGGTTAGCCAGAAGACGTCCGCAATTGTAACGCATCTGCTCCACATTGACTCCTTCATAGGAGGATGTGGGATATCCATAATAAACCCAGAGGAAGGAACAGATCTTCATTTTTTCTCTTGGTTTGCTGAGGGTTTCCACACTTTCTGGGGTAATTCTTACAATTTCGCCCGGCCCCAGTTCTTTATAATCGAGGTAACCCAGGTTGACATAGGCAAAACACTCAAAGGATACACAATAGGAGTCTTCCTTCTTGCCAATTGCAAGTGGTGTTCTTCCCATACGGTCTCTGGATGCATAAATCTCAGTAGGGGTCATAACCAGCATGGTCATGGAGCCTTCTACCATCTCCTGAACATATAACATTCCTTCTAATATAGAACTCTTTTGATTGATTAGAGAAGCGACCAGTTCGGTTGCATTAATCAGACCGCCGCTCATTTCCAGGAAATGAGTACAGCCGTTGTCATATGCATTTTGTACCAGCTGGTCAATATTGTTGATTTTACCTACGGTTGTAATGGCAAAACTGCCAAGATGTGACTGCACCAATAAAGGCTGAGGTTCATTATCAGAGATACAGCCGATTCCCAGATTACCCTCCAGTTCATCAATGTCCCGTTCGAATTTAGTACGAAAAGGGGAATTCTCAATATTATGGATTGCCCTGTTGAATCCGTCTTTTCCATAGACTGCCATACCGCCTCTTCTGGTACCCAAATGTGAATGATAGTCAATTCCAAAGAATAAATCTTGCACACAGCTTGTCTTTGAAGCTACGCCGAATATTCCACCCATGTATTCCACTCCTTAATGTTTTCGTTAGTTTTTTGATACAGCTTCATTCTAACATAATATGACCGGAAATAACAAGGGGATTTCTATAATCACATTTTGTTTGAAAGAGGACTACATAAAAAGGTCTTTCCCACTAATAGATTTTGTGATAGAATAGAGTAGTTAATACTATCCTTTTTTAAGTATGGGAGTACAATCTATGAAAAAGATAAATAGAAAGATTAAATATAGCGGAAGATTAAAATCATATATGCAATGGCCGCTGGCGCTGGTAGTGTTTTTACTGCTGATGAATATTGCAGTTTTTGCAGTGGATACCAAGGCCGGGATCGCAGCAGCGCTGTTCAGTGTGGTATATATTGTTTTGATTATCGGCGTATTTGTATTGTACAAACCCCGTATTATGACAGAACTTGTGTCGTTTGCCACACAATATGGGCAGATACAGAAGAAGATGCTTCAGAAATTTGCGATACCTTATGGCTTGCTGGACACCGAGGGTAAGATCATATGGATGAATGAGGCATTTTGTAATGCGGTGGGAAAAGATCCGAAATATCATAAGAATATATTAAACCTGTTTCCTGAGATCAGTGTTAATGTCTTGCCTAAAAATGAAGATATCCAGACCATAGAAGTTCATTTTGACGGAGAAGATTACCGTGCCCAGCTTCAGCGGGTATCGATTGAGGAACTGGCAGATTCTGTAAATATTGTAGAAGTGCCGGAAGACCAGAATTATTTAATTGCGGTATATCTGTTTGATACAACAGAATTAAATCAGTATATAAGAGAAAATAAAGAGCAGAAACTGGTTGCCGGACTTATTTATATTGATAATTATGATGAAGCCCTAGAGAGCGTGGAGGAAGTCCGCAGATCGCTGTTGATGGCACTGATAGACCGTAAAATAAATAAATACATCACAAGCCTGGATGGAATTGTAAAGAAAATTGAGAAAGATAAGTATTTTATTGCTATCAGACAGAGATCTTTAACAACGCTGGAATCTAACCGGTTTTCCTTATTAGAGGAAGTAAAGTCCGTTAATATCGGCAACGATATGAGCGTTACACTTAGTATCGGTATTGGTGTAAATGGAAATGGCTATGTACAGAATTATGATTTTTCACGTATTGCAATAGAACTGGCGCTTGGGCGCGGCGGCGATCAGGCTGTCGTAAAGGATAATGAGAAAATTTCTTATTACGGCGGAAAATCACAGCAGATGGAAAAGAGTACCCGTGTTAAAGCAAGGGTAAAAGCACACGCATTGCGTGAGTTTATTGACAGCAAAGAAGATGTGGTGGTCATGGGCCACAAGATTACCGATATTGATTCTTTTGGAGCTTCCATAGGTGTCTACCGTGCGGCGAGGCTCATGAATAAAAAGGCTCATATTGTAATCGAAGATGTAAACAGTTCGATTCGTCCCTGGATGAATATGTTTTTGAATAATAAAGATTATGAAAGTGATATGTTTGTAAACCATGCCCAGGCGGAAGAAATCGTAGATAACAATACGGTTGTGGTAGTAGTTGATACCAATCGCCCAAGTATGGCTGAATGCTCGTCTATTTTAGAACAGACAAAAACAATTGTTGTTCTGGATCATCACCGCCAGAGCAGTGAAGTTATTAAAAATGCAGTATTGTCTTATATTGAGCCATATGCATCTTCAACCTGTGAGATGGTTGCTGAAATACTGCAGTATTTTGTGGATGGCATTAAGCTTAAGAACATAGAAGCAGATTGTATCTATGCAGGAATTATTATTGATACAAATAATTTTGTGGCAAAGACGGGAGTTCGTACCTTTGAAGCAGCAGCATTTTTAAGACGCTGTGGAGCAGATGTTACAAGAGTCCGTAAAATGCTCAGGAATGATATGTCTGCATATAAGGCGAGGGCAGAAGCGGTCCGTCATGCGGAGCTGTTCCTGAACTGCTATGCATTTAGTATCTGTCCGAGTGAAAATATTGAAAGCCCTACGGTAGTGGGAGCTCAGGCAGCGAATGAATTATTGAATATTATCGGTGTGAAGGCATCTTTTGTGTTTACACCGTTTAATAAACAGGTATATATCAGCGCCCGTTCGATCGATGAGGTCAACGTACAGATCATTACAGAACGTATGGGCGGTGGAGGACATCTGAATATAGCCGGTGCCCAGTTAAAAGATACAACGGTAGAAGAGGCTATCAGCAAATTAAAGGATGTAATAATTAAAATGACAGAAGAAGGAGCGATTTAAATGAAAGTTATATTATTAGAAGATGTAAAATCACTTGGAAACAAAGGCGCAATTGTAAATGTCAGCGATGGATATGCAAGAAATTTATTCACGAAAAAACTGGGCATTGAAGCAACACCAAAGAATATCAATGACCTGAAGCTTCAGAAAGCACATGAGGAAAAAGTAGCGCAGCAGATTCTGGATGAGGCAAAGGCGTTTGCAGCAGAAATTGCTGAAAAGCAGGTTACCGTATCCATCAAAGTCGGAGAGGGCGGAAGAACATTTGGCTCTGTTTCCACCAAAGAAATTGCAGAAGCAGCGAAGGCGCAGCTGGGATATGATATTGATAAGAAAAAAATGATGCTTACAAGTCCGGTCAAGGCTCTTGGAACTACGCTTGTTCCAATCAAGCTGCACCCTAAAGTAACAGCAGAATTAAAGGTTGTAGTAAAGGAAGCTTAGGAGGAAGTCTGACATGGAAGAAGCACTCATAAAACGAATATTGCCACATAGCGTCGAGGCAGAACAGTCTGTAATTGGCTCTATGATCATGGATAGAGAAGCGATTATGACTGCTTCCGAGATTATCAGCAGCGAAGATTTCTATCAGCACCAATACGGGGTTTTATTTGAATCCATGCTGGAGTTATATAATGAGGGCAAACCGGTGGATCTGATTACATTACAGGACCGCCTGAAGGAAAAGGAAGTTCCTCCTGAAATCAGCAGCCTGGAATTTGTCAGGGATCTGCTAAATGCGGTACCAACCTCGGCAAATGTAAAGTACTATGCAAATATCGTCCAGGAAAAATCAATGCTCAGAAAATTGATTCGTACTACGGAAGATATCGCTAATACCTGTTATGTGGCTAAGGACAGGCTGGAAGACATTCTGGGAGATACTGAGAAGAAGATATTTGATATCGTCCAGTGCAATACCTCGGGTGATTATGTTCCGATTAAAGAGGTAGTGCTTAACGCGTTGGATAAAATAGAACAGGCTGCCAAGAATAAGGGAAGTGTTACCGGAATCCCTACTGGATTTATAGACCTGGATTATAAAACGTCAGGATTCCAGCCCTCCGATCTTATTCTGATAGCAGCCCGTCCATCCATGGGTAAAACTGCTTTTGTATTAAATGTTGCACAGAACATGGCTTTCAAAGAAAATAAAACAGTGGCTATTTTCAGTTTGGAAATGTCAAAAGAGCAGCTGGTAAATCGTCTGCTCTCTCTGGAATCAAAGGTTGATTCACAATCCATACGAACAGGAAATCTGTCAGATGAAGACTGGTCTAAGCTGATAGAAGGTGCAGGAATTATTGGAAAATCCCATTTGATCATCGATGATACACCGGGTATCTCAATTAATGATTTACGTTCCAAGTGCCGTAAATATAAACTTGAGCAGGATCTGGGAATTATTATCATCGACTACCTGCAGCTGATGACCGGAAGTAAAAAAACGGATTCCAGGCAGCAGGAAATCTCAGATATTTCCCGTTCCCTGAAAGAAGTTGCAAGGGAATTACATGTACCTGTGGTTGCTCTGTCCCAGCTTAGCCGTGCCGTTGAACAGAGGCCGGAACATAGGCCAATGTTATCTGACCTTCGTGAATCCGGGGCGATTGAGCAGGATGCCGATGTGGTAATGTTCCTGTATCGTGACGATTATTATAACAAAGATACAGACAGGCCCAATATTGCGGAAGTTATCATTGCAAAGCAGAGAAATGGTCCGATAGGCACGATAGAACTTGTTTGGCTGCCGAACTACACGAAATTTGCAAACATGCAGAAATAAAGGAAAGAGCGTTCATCTTAAACGGTGAGCGCTTTTATTATAAAATTTATATACAATATGTTAATATAAATATATAAATTATATAATATAAATATTTGTGTTGACTTTTAAGATGTTGTGTTCTATAATAAAAATATATTTCTAATAGAGCAGTTCTGCTTTTAATTCCCATATAAAATAATTTAAGTATTGTGTTTTAAATGATATTCCTGGCAAGGTGGTTTAAAGGTATTGCAGTAAGTATTAGTTCCTGTTTAAAGTTTAATTATTCTATCTGCACGTCCCGCTTGCCGTATATTAACTCGCATTAGAGTATGATTAAAAAATAAAATGGATCTTTCGCTTCTTATCTTGAGGCATACAGTAGTTGTGGTAATGGATCCAAAGAAGGGAGTGGATTCATGCTGATTTTTTATATTTTGGGTGATATTATGCCAATGCAGTTACTCATAACCAGAATGCTTACAAAAGAGGAAAATCTGTGGTTAAGAGGATTAGATGAAGGAATAAATGACAGAAGGCTAATTGAAAATTTATCATGGGAATACGAAAAGAATCAAAAAAACCAGCTCTATCAGTCAGCGATGAATCTTATTATAAGATCCAATAAAAATGAGTTTAAGGAGGCAAAGAATAATATGTGTGAAGCAATCAGGGAGTTATTTAAAACGGAAATAGAAGAGGCAGTAGGGGAAGCAGTAACACGGGCAACAGGTAAAGCCAGGTGTGATATGCTGAATGCATTAGAAGACATTCATAACAATGTACCCCTTATTAAGGTACAGGAAAAATACATCTTAACAAAAGAAGAGGTTTCCCGTTTGGAAAAATTAGCAATGTACTAAACACGTTGAACAGGAAATACGTCGAAGCCTGCATTATACTGATGAATCAGGCATATTCCTGACATTAATTGCGATATCTCCATGTTTGAATCTAAGAATCAATATGATATAATAGCCATGTGCAGATTTACTTTTTGCTTATGGCCAAAATGCCTGTATAGATTCTATTTTATAATGGAGGGGACGTATGGAAATAATGGACGAGACGAGATATATGATCTCCGATGCGGCTAAGAAGGTCGCAGTTGAAGCGCATGTTCTGCGTTATTGGGAAGAGGAGCTGGAGCTTCCCATTGCGCGGACGGAACTGGGTCACCGATACTATACAGAAGAAAATATTCGTATATTCCAGAATATTAAAGAACTCAAAGAGAGAGGATTTCAATTAAAAGCGATAAAAGTTTTAATACCGGAGATTGCAAAAAGAGAAATCAAGAATACAGATAATATTATTCACCTGGAAGAAAAACTAAACAGGAAATCACTTGATAAAGATCATGAAGCAAATAAACCGGAGCAGGATATTGATTCCATGCCAGAGAAAGATCAACATAAAGAACAATCATCTGAAGGCCCTCAGAAGCCCCATAAGGAGATTTCAAATGAAGGTTCGAAGGACAAGTCCCATCAGAATGGAAACAAACAGGAAAGAGGCGCTAAGGTCAGTAAAAAAGAAATGTCTTCGGATAAAAAAGAATCCGAAAAGTGCGATGCAGATGTATTGGAAACGGCGCTGTCAGATCTGGATTTCAATGTGGACAAGCTGCTGCAATTTGAAAAAATTGTGGGTAACATCGTCACTTCTGCTTTAAAGGAAAATAATAAAGAGCTGAATGAGCAGATCAGTGAAAGTGTTACCAAAGAAATTGACTACCTGATGAAGCTGCGTGAGGAAAAAGAGGAAGACAGATACAGAAGATTGGATGAGACTATCCGCGCGCACCAGAACCAGGGCTCTAAACGTCTTGTGGCTGCAACGAAGTCCGAGGATGTAAAGCAGAAAAAAGGATTCTTTTTTTGGAGACACTGATTGTAAAACGTATTTTTCCTCTATATACCTATGCTGCTTTATTCTCTGGTATTACAAAAGTGCTCGCCTTATAATTATAGGTGAGCACTTTTGTTTAGGTCTGAATAGACCAGCGTCAGGTCGTATAATGTACGATTTGCAAGTATTTCAGGATTCATAATAAACAGATCTTATAATATCTGAATGTTGTAATTTTTCAATGTCTTTTTTGTTAAGCCAGCTTACGAAGCCGTAAATAGATAAACCGCTTTCTTCTATATAAGAAGATGTAGATTTTAAAATTCCTGTTTCAATGCCAATCATTTTGCAGAAGGTATTCTGATTAGAAAGATACCGAAGCATACTGACCATATGATTTTTCATGGTGTTTTCATCATTTGTCAATGCATCCAGCTCATTCAGAGAGAGATCAGTTGAATCCAGTTTCAAATATGGATATCTGTCCGGATAAGGATTGTGTTGGATAATACCTTCCGGCTGAGTTTGAAAACCGGTTATATAGTCCAGGTAAGAATCCGTCTCACCGGTTCTGCATGCCACCCATGATAGATTTATATCATTTTCTTTTTCAAACGATTTAAAATCTGAGAAAGACTGATAATCATTAAAGGAGATATAGGTTTTATACATTGTTTCATCCTTCAGATCATAAATTTTATGTTCTATATCTTTTTTATTGAGTGAGCTCCAAGTCCACTGGGCATAGTGCTGTTCTGGCTTAAGCAGCAGGTTGCCTGCCGGCTGCGAGCAGTGAATTAAATCTGGGATTAGTTTTCAGACATAAAAAAAACACGGGAGGAAATCTCCCGTGTTCAAATACCTTAATTATTCTGCTGAGATAGCGCCTGTTGGGCATTCAGCTTCGCATGTTCCACAATCTAAGCAAGTATCTGCATCGATTACGTATTTTCCATCACCTTCGCTGATTGCTTCTGCTGGACATACTGGAGCGCATGATCCACAAGCTACACATTCATCTGAAATTACATATGCCATGATAATATCCTCCTTAATTAATATACTGTTTTTTGACTTGTCTACCAAGCCTTTCAATTTATTCTAATACATTTATAATGAATATACAAGTGAAATATTTGTTAATTTTTCTGCCGTTTTTGTCGAATTCCGTCTAAAATCAGGGATTTTGCCCATACAACTTTTTCCTTGGGACAATTGTCCAGATCTTTGAGGGGATAATCGATTCCCAGCTGTTCATACTTACTTTTTCCCATATTGTGATAGGGAAGCACATCCAGTGCCTTCAGGTTAGACAGACCCCCTATATAATTGCCAAGCTCTGTCAGATACTTTGGATCATCAGTAATTCCGGGTACCAGTACGTGGCGGATCCACACAGGTATTTTCTTTTTTTCCAGATATTCGGCAAACTGGAGAATGCGTTCGTTGGAGTGCCCGGTCAGCTTTTTATGAGCTTCCATATTAATATGCTTGATATCCAGCATAACCAGATCTGTCACGGATAATAAACGATCAAGCTTTTTTAAATACTCGGAATTTCCCTGAACAAAGGTGATGCCCGAAGTATCAATGCACGTATGAATATTTTCTTTTTTTGATTTTTCAAAGAGATCTGTTACAAAGTCAATCTGAAGGAGAGGTTCACCGCCCGTGACGGTGATACCTCCGTTTTTATAAAAGGCACGGTTCTTATCATAGTTGGACAGAATTTCTTCTGAATCCATCCATGTGCCGGCATTTACCTCCCAGGTATCCGGGTTGTGGCAGTATTGACAGCGCATGGGGCATCCCTGGGTAAATACAACATACCGGATACCCGGCCCGTCTACAGTACCAAAGCTCTCTAAAGAATGAATACGGCCTTTCATAGTTATACCTCCTGAATCCTTTGATTGATGACAATCACGCAATATTACATTGCACCATGGAATGTTCTGGAAATAACTTCATCCTGCTGTGCTTTTGTCAGTTTGTTAAAGTTTACAGCATAACCGGATACACGAATGGTAAGCTGTGGATATTTTTCGGGATGAGCCTGTGCGTCCAGTAATGTATCACGGGTGAACACGTTTACATTTAAGTGATGGCCGCCTTTTTCAACATAGCCATCTAAAAGATTAATTAAGTTTTCTACCTGAGCATTATTTACTGTCATAGTATTGTCCTCCTTATAATTGATAATTGCCTGTGCGTCAATCGGTTACATCTATTTCGAATATATGGGGAGGATAAGCCCTCTCCATATAATTAATTTAGATTTTAGTTTTCTTCATCTTCTACGCCGTCAAAAAGTGTTGGCGCATTACAGCTTCCACAGCCAAGATCCATATCTACGGAGATATCGCCTGCGAAGATCTGATCATCTTTACCAAGTGCTCCCGGAATAATCGAGAAGGTATTGGAAATACCATCCTGTGCTTCACGGAATGGAAGTTTGGATACAGATGCGAGGGAAGCAACTGCTCCGTGCTCATCACGTCCATGCATTGGGTTCGCACCCGGTGCAAATGGTTCTCCGGCTTTTCTTCCATCCGGAGTAGCTCCTGTGTTTTTACCATAAACAACGTTTGAGGTAATTGTCAGGATAGAAGTTGTAGGGATACCGCCACGGTATGTGTGGTTTCCGCTGATATATTTCATAAAGGTTCTTACAAGGTCAGCTGCAATACTGTCAACACGGTCATCATCGTTTCCGTATTTTGGGAAGTCTCCTTCTACCTGGTAGTCAACAACGATTCCGTCTTCATCGCGGACTGCTTTAACTTTCGCATACTTGATAGCAGACAAAGAGTCAGCTACTACGGAAAGACCAGCGATACCGGTTGCGAACCAGCGTGTTACTTTTTCATCATGCAGAGACATCTGTAATTTTTCATAGCAGTATTTATCATGCATATAGTGAATGATATTTAAAGTATTTACATAAACTCTTGCAAGCCACTGCATCATGTCTTTGTATGCGGACATAACTTCATCATAATCAAGGTATTCAGATGTGATTGGTCTGTATTTCGGTCCAACCTGTTTCTTGGAAACTTCATCAACACCACCGTTGATTGCATATAATAAGCATTTTGCAAGGTTTGCTCTTGCGCCGAAGAACTGCATTTCTTTACCAACCCGCATAGATGATACACAGCATGCAATTGCGTAATCATCACCATGAGTTACTCTCATGAGGTCATCGTTCTCATACTGGATAGCAGAAGACTTTATAGACATTTTAGCGCAGAAAGCCTTGAAGCTATGAGGAAGTCTTGTGGACCACAGTACGGTCAGGTTTGGTTCAGGAGCAGGTCCTAAGTTGTCTAAAGTATGAAGATAACGGAAAGACATTTTTGTTACCATAGGACGTCCGTCGATACCAACACCACCGATGGATTCTGTTACCCATGTCGGGTCACCGGAGAAAAGGTCATTATATTCAGGTGTACGCGCAAATTTAACAAGACGAAGTTTCATAATAAAGTGGTCTACGAATTCCTGGATTTCTTCTTCTGTAAAAGTGCCATTCTTTAAGTCACGTTCTGCATAGATATCGATGAAAGTAGAAGTACGTCCAAGAGACATAGCTGCACCGTTTTGTTCCTTCACAGCTGCCAGATATCCAAAGTATAATGCCTGGATTGCTTCTTTGGTATTTGTAGCAGGTTTGGAAATATCGCATCCGTAAATTTCACCTAATTTTTTTAATTCTTCAAGAGCACGAATTTGTTCGGATAATTCTTCACGGTTACGGATAACATCAGAGTACATGATGGTACGTGTGCTTTCTTTTTGGTCTTTTTTGTCTTCGATCAGACGATCAACACCATACAGAGCAACACGACGGTAATCGCCGATGATACGTCCGCGTCCATAAGCATCCGGAAGTCCGGTGATGATATGGCTGGAACGGCATGCACGCATTTCCGGAGTATAGGCATCAAATACACCTGCATTATGTGTCTTTCTGTGTTTTGTGAAAAACTCATCAACTTCAGCATCTAATTCATAACCATTGTCTTTACAAGCTTTTGCCGCCATGCGGATACCGCCGTAAGGCTGTAAAGAACGCTTGAAAGGTTTGTCAGTCTGGAATCCAACAATCGTTTCTTTCTCTTTATTCAAATATCCAGGACCATGGGAAGTAATGGTGGAGATAATCTTAGTATCCATATCCAGCACGCCGCCGGCTTCCAGTTCCTTTTTGTTCAGATCCATTACCTGAGCCCACAGTTCCTTCGTGTTTTCTGTCGCCTCAGCCAGGAAGGATTCATCACCTTCATAAACTGTATAGTTTTTTTGGATGAAATCACGGACATTAATTTCTTTTGTCCAAACACCACTGTTAAAATCATTCCATTCGCTTCTCATACATTACCTCCTACGATATGATATTCTTAATTTTCCCCACAAAAGCCAGGGAATATTTATTGAAGTATTGTTAATTAATTGACAGGATTATCATAACATGTACATTGTATACACGTCAAGGGCGGTGATGCACTTTTTCGAATACAGTAGGTCTTAATGAAAAAGATTATTATATATTGACAAAATTGGTAGGATATAAAATCAATATTTGTAAATATTGCGAAAGGATTGTTATAATATAGCATATTGGATGTTATATGAGAGCGGTGCCTTATAACATGGAGAGAAGAGGTTGCTTTTTGTGGTTAGTACGATGTAAAATGTGGATAATAGGAAGATACTGAGGGGGAAATGTGGATTGGGAAAATTCAGGGATTTAACGCTGAAAAGAAAGTTATTCTCATCATTAGTGATTTTTGTGATTATTCCGCTGCTGATTGCGGGGGGATGCTTTTCTATATGGATCAATCATATTGACAAAAAAAGCAGTTGTGAGTCTGGTATTATTATACTAAAAGAAGTACATAAAGATGTGGATAAAATATTTTATGACGTAGAGGATGTTACGTCAAAGTTGAAGATTAACAGCTGGATGCAGAAAATTTTGCTTGGAACAGCCACGAAGAAAGATTACTGGGAACTGAAAGAATGGTATGACAGCACAACCAGGAATAAGGAATATTTCAGTGCGCTATGTCTGAGTATGGATGGGAAAATCATCTATCAGAGGGGAAAGGTTCTGCATACGGAAAACAAAGAGTACATAGAACAGATGGAACAGGCAGAAGGGAAGAGCTTTTGGTCCCAGCCGTATATTCTGGATCTGTTTCCTCTATATAAAGAAGATAAAAAAGAAACAGTTGTTACATATTATAATGGTATACATCCACAGGAAGGTGTAAATGCTGTCTTAAGTATCAGTGTTCCGGAGGAAGAGCTGTGTGCGGCATATCAGCCTTATCTCAATCAGAATTCATGGGAAAGTTTCTTGATGGATGGTGATGGAAACATAATGTCAGCTACCAATAAAGAAGAACTTGGTCAGACATACAGCAGGTATGAACGAATCAGAGACAAGCTTGTGGGGAATCAGGGATATTTTGAAACCACCATTGAAAATAAGAATATGACGGTCTTATATACGAAAAGCAATAGGAATGGGTGGTATTTGGTCAATGAGGTTCCCACTAAGGAGATTCTGAGATCCAATACATTGTATGTTTATTTAATGGTATTAGCCGTTAGCCTTTGTGTGACTTTTGGTTTTATATTTGCAAAAGTGCAGGAACGATTTATTATCCGGCCTTTGGACAAGCTGCTTGGTGAAATGAAAAAGTTAAAAAAGGGGCAGTTTGATATTGAACTGGTGAATAACAGCCGGGATGAGATTGGGACAATAAGCAGCGAATTTGTACAGGTATCAAAACGTTTGGAAGAATTGATTCAGGAGGTATATATATCTAAGATTTATAGCCAGGAGGCAGAACTTCAACTGTTAACTTCTCAGATCAACCCACATTTTCTATATAATACACTGGATTCCATTCATTGGCTTGCGGTTAAGGAAAAGGATTATGATGTTGCAGAACAGCTGGAGGCATTGTCTGATATCTTTCGGCATGTACTTAGCCGCGGAAAAGAAATGGTGACTATTGAAGAAGAGGTAAATCATCTTAAAAATTATATGTTTATTATGAATTCCCGGTATAAAAACCGTGCTAAAATGCGGATTGAGATGGAACAGGGTTTGAAATATTTTAAAATTCCCAAGTTAATTCTTCAGCCATTGGTGGAAAATGCAATGCTGCATGGGTTAGAACCAAAGATAGAAGGCGGAACAATTGAAGTATGGATTCAAAGGGAGGACGAATTGCTGACGATAATTGTCCGTGATAATGGGGTTGGTACGGATGAAGAAAAGATACGGGAAAAATTGGCGGATGCTCAGGAAGAGCACAATGTATTTGCCCTGAAGAACCTGGATCAACGGATAAAATTAAAATATGGAAAAGAATATGGGTTGTATTTCAAGAGCAGGACAGGTGTAGGAACAGAGGTCAGGGTGACGATGCCAATGCAGGGGGAAGGAATAAATGAGAATCTTGATTATCGATGACGATGTACAGATAAGAGAAGGAATAACCGAAGGAATAGACTGGTCCAGTCTGGGTATAGAAGAAGTTCGAAACTGCGGTGATGGAGCTTCAGGACTGGTCATATATGAAGAATTCAGACCGGATATTATTTTAGCAGATGTCCGGATGCCGGAAATGGATGGTTTGGAATTCTTGCGGAGGATTCGGGAAAAGGATGAAAATGTAAAAGTAATTATGATCAGCGGCTATTCTGATTTTGAATACTTAAAAAGTGCTATTAAATACGGTGCAGAGGACTACGAACTGAAACCTATTAAAGTTAAAAATTTAATCGGTCTCATCAGCAGAACAAAGCAGAAAATAATACAGGAGCGCTTTTCAAAGGCAAAAGTAGAGGAATATCAAAGTTCATATGAAAAAAATTTTATTCGGGAAGTGCTTCGCGCAGAGGTGGTAGATCCAAATGTAATTGTGGGTTTTCTTCAAACGAGATTTCGGAGCATGGATACCAGAACTGCTATCTGCGGTGCGTTAATGGCTGATCCGGATACTGACAGGAGTGAATATAGTGAACTGGATCGAAAGGTGCTGTATTATATAGAGAGTCTGGAGGAAGATATCAGCTGTTTTCGTATCAGGGGAGGCCAGTATCTTCTTCTAATGCCTGCACTGCCTTCCAGTCTGTATGTGTTCAATCAGCAGAACAAGATGAAAAGCTGTTATGATAAAATGAAACAGTGTGACTGGTATCGGGAAGGTGGGATTACGATTTCCCTTGGGGTCAGCACGGAAGTGCCCTTATCTCAGGTAAAACGGGGATACGATCTTGCATGCAGCTGGCTGGAATACCGCATCTGTGACGGAAGAGAAAGTGTCCACATTCAGACTGGGGCGACCTGCAGGAATCGCCAAACAGATGAAATTAAGAATATACCAGATCTTACGAGAGCTCTAACAGAAGCTTTTTTGAATAAAAGTGAGTCCCGTATAGAACAAATAGTGGACCAGGTGGGGAACATCATGCGGCATAACAGGGTTATAGATATGAATATTGTACTGGAGTTTTTATTGGACAGTTGTATCGAAGTAAATAATTATTACATAAAAAATGAATACAGAAAAAAACCATTTCATACAGTTTCCATACATGCCCGGTTGGATAAGTATTATTTTTTGGATGATTATCTGGAATATTCAAAAATGTTGTTAAAGGAGGCTTTGAATCAGGAAAAGCAGGAGATATGGAATAAGTACAGCAGTGCAATTGCAAAAGCTGTTCATCATATAGAGATGCATTATATGGAAAATCTGACAGCTGAGTATATGGGAGAATATATAGAAAAGACACCAAATTACTTCAGCCATCTGTTTAAAAAAGAGGTCGGAGTTTCTTTTAAAGAATATCTGAACCGGATTCGTATGGAAAAAGCAAAGGTATTGCTAGTAGACACAGATCTGAAAATATACGAAGTTGCAGAAAAAGTCGGATTTCATGACTCCATCTATTTTTCCCAGGCATTTAAAAAATGTATGGGGTGTTCACCGGCAGAATGTAAAAAGGGGTAATAAATGAAGTGTGCAGGAGCAGGAAGAATCAGGGTGATAAGCCCGGGTTCTTCCTGCTTTGGTTTTATAAGAAAATTGTAGATTTTCTATAATTAATGTAGATTATTCCTGTTTTTTTAGACTGCTTATTTTCGTATAATTAGGATATCAAAGAAACCGTATGATGCTTAACAACCTCAGAGGCGTGCTGGTTCATTACGACGTAATCCGGTTAGAGAGCATCGAGAAAGACTGGTCAGATTAAAAGGAGGAACAACGATATGAAAAAGAAATTGGTTGGGATGTTATTGGCGATAAGTATGACAGCAGCAGCACTAAGCGGATGTGGAGGCAGTGGGAATGCAAAGGAGACTACAGGAACGATGAAAGAAAGCAGTTCCGATACAGCTGCCAATGAAATTACGGATAAAGCTGCTGAAAATAAAGCTGTGGACAAAGACATTGAAATGGTTCTGATGATAGAAAATCCCGAGGTTCCCGTTACCTCAGAGGTTGTAAAAAAGGTACAGGAGAAATTTCCGGAGATAAAATTTATATCTAAAACCTGGGATCAGTCTCAAATAGAAAAGTCAGTTAAAACAGCGTTTGCAGCCGGGGAAGCAGTTGATATCGTTCAATACTGGCCAAATCAAATGAAAAATTTCACCACGTCGGATATGGCACTTGATCTTACACCGTATTTAGATTCGGATCAGGACTGGAAGAACACCTGGGTAGAGGGCGCTTTGGAAGTGGGTGTATTTGATGATAAAAATGTAGCAGTTCCGTTTGGAACCGTTTATCCATTGCTGCAGGTTAACACGGATATAATGAAAAAGGCAGGTGTGGAAGTAAAAGACCAGTGGACCTGGGATGAGTTAGTTGATGCCTGTGAAAAAATTAAAGAAAATACGGATGCATTTCCACTTGGTGTAAAGTCAGATAATGCATGCTGGTTTGTAAGAAATGGCCTGATGCAGTGCTGGGATAACCAGGACGAGCTGGATAGGTTTAATACGGGTGAAATTTCATTCACGGACAGCAGGGTAAAAGAAGTCTTTGATAAAATAAAAGATTTATATGACAAAAGTTATCTCTATCCGGGTGAGGGAGCAGTCTCAGCAACTCAGGATCAGATTACAGCGGCGTTCGCACAGGGGCAGGTAGCAATGTTTGCAAATACCAATAATCAATGTGGAATTGCTAAAGAAGCAGCAAATGGAGCATTTGATGTGGAAATTGTAAGCTGGCCCAATATGGGGAAGGCAGATATGAATTATCTGCTGGGCGGATCGGATGGATTCTTTATTACTGCAAATACAAAGAATCCGGATAAGGCAGTGGAAGTACTGAAATATCTAACCAGTACAGAAATATTACAAATGTATGCAGACACGGGGAATGTCGTACCTGTAAAGGGCATAGCGTCTGCAGATCCCGATTATCAATTATATGGTGTGGATGCCGCAAAGGTTTACCCGACAGAGCCAATTGGAATTTCTCCGGAAATGTTTGATTACATTGTATATAATACCCCGTCTAATTATCTGTTCTATGGTGACACCTGTCTGGATGAATTAGAAGCGCTGCGCACAGCAGCAGTTGGAAAGTGAGAAATAGTAATATGAAACAGAAGAAGGAAAAGCACGTTCTGAACAAAAAAATAATAATTGCAGGTTGCTTGTTTATGCTTCCGGCTTTTCTCATTATTATATTTACCATGTTAATCCCCCTGATCTGGAATGTGGTGCTTTCATTTTATGAATGGAATGGAAACTCGGACATGAGATTTGTCGGTATAGCAAACTATATCAATGCTTTGACCGAGAGAAGTACAGTGGCTGCACTTAAAAATTCTGTATTTATAGGAGTTGTTTCCACAGTTGTGGCAATGGTACTTGGAATTTTATTTGCACTTTGCATCTATCGCCTGGGGAAAAAGGAAGGGGCTTTCTGCAGATTTATATTTTACAGCCCCAGTATGATGCCTATGACGGTAATCGGATTGTTGTTTGTATTTGTGCTTGCCCAGGATAATGGTCTGTTAAACAGTGCACTAAAAGCAGTTGGACTGACCTCCTTGCAGCATGGCTGGCTTTCAGAACGGGGTACAGTCCTGTGGACCATAGCCATCGTACAGGGGTGGAGATTTTCAGGCACAATTATGATGCTTTGTTATACCGGAATGCTGTCTATTCCAGGTTCTCTGTTTGAATCTGCAAAGCTTGATGGGGCAGGATATATAAAGTCAGTGAGATTAATTATCCTGCCGCTCATAAAACCGACAATTAAACTGGCGCTTTCCATGATGCTGCTCTGGTCATTTAAAACCTACGATATGGTTTGGACAATGACCAAGGGGGGACCGGGAGATTTATCCATGACAGCACCCATAAGAATGATCACAACTGCATTTTCATTCAATAAATTTGGAAATGCTTCTGCGATAGGTATTATATTAACAATTATTGTAAGTATCTGTGTCATTATTGGCAGACGAATTGCGAAAGGAGAGACTTATGAATACTAAAATACACCATTTGTCATTTAGAAAGTTTAGTATTGGTTCTATCCTGCTTCGTATTGCCATGGTGAGCTGCATTGCATTCTATGTATTGCCTATTATTTTTTCATTTATTACTTCGTTAAAAACGACTCCTGAGTTCTATCAGAATGTCTGGGCTTTGCCGGAAAAATTTCGTTATGAAAACTATATCCAGGCCTTTACAGAGGGGAAAATCGGGGAATATTTTTTGAACAGCGTTATCATTGCTGTGATATCACTGGTACTTATACAGGTGTTTGCTCTAAGTGCGGCATATGCCCTGTCCAGATTGAAGATTCCATTTGCAAATCTGGTCTTAGTACTGTTGCTTGTTATCCAGGTACTCCCCACAGAATCAATGATTATTCCACTGTATATGATGTTATCCAAGACAGGGCTGCTGAAGCTCCAATACGCGGCAATTATAATCGGTTATGTTGGCTGGTCTCTGCCAGGTACAATTATTATCTTAAAAAACTTCTTTGAAACTATACCGATAGAGTTATTAGAGGCGGCAAGAATAGACGGCAGCGGGGAATTTAATACAATGGTTAAGATTATACTACCTCTTATGAAAGGAGCAATGTCGACTTGTTTTGTAATGAACTTCACTTATGTTTGGGGAGAACTGATGTGGGCGCAGATAGCCACTCTTTTGACCGATAAAGGAATCCCTATCACAGTAGGCTTACTGAATTTCCAGGGAATGTTCACCACCAACTGGCCAATGCTGACAGCGGCAATTTGTATTGTAATGCTTCCCTTGTTTATTATCTTTTTATTCCTTCAAAAGTATTTTGTTTCGGGACTTACCGCTGGGGGTGTCAAAGGTTAAAGCTTTCATCAATATACCTGGTAAATATTAGAAATAAACCGTAGAACCAGGTTCTATTTTATGGAAACAAACATATATAAAAATAAACTTATGGTAAAAGTATTTTAGATAAGAATTAGTAGAAAATTAATGCATTATTCTTTATAGAAGTTTAATATTTTGATGAAACGACATGATTTCATGGATAATCTGATAATATTGGTTATTAAAAATGTTTGGAATTTTATTACGGTGGCAACAAATTGAAACACAAGCACTTTAGTGGGAATCGAATATATTTAGGAGAAATGCATAGAAAAGCTTTTTCAAAAATTTACAAATAATCTTGTTGATAGATCGATAGGCGTTTACAGAAATAATAAAAGCGGGCAGATGATGTCCGCTTTTTATTGTAAAAATGATGTGGTTCTGAAACTATTATGTAAAGATGTATGGTTAAATAGACGAAAATGGGAGGTGTACAAAAATGAGAAACCAGATTCTAAAAATGTAAAATAATGTAGTAACATGGTATAAACCTATGTTAAAATTGCGTTAATAATTGTGACTTAGTACTATGCAAATAGAAATTCATCTGTTACAATAGGGCAAGAGGCGATTCTATGGACGAAATTAAAGATTTTTTGAAATCCAGGACTATAATGAATCTAGTTATAGTTCTTCTTAACATTGGTATTTTTATTGTAATGGAATTAATAGGAGATACAGAGGATGTTCAGTTTATGCTGACTCATGGTGCAAATTTTACTCCATGGGTTTTAGAGCATGGAGAATATTACCGGCTATTCACCTGCATGTTTTTGCATTTTGGAATTGAGCATTTATTCAGCAATATGCTGGTGCTTATTTTTCTGGGAGATACTCTGGAAAGATCTGTGGGAAAAATACGTTATCTTCTGATTTACGTGATTGGTGGTCTTGGAGGCAACCTGTTATCGATGTGGTATGATATGAAAACCGGTGATTTTGCAGTTTCAGCCGGAGCATCGGGGGCAGTATTTGCAGTTATTGGAGCACTTGTATTTATCATAGCAAGAAATAAAGGAAAACTGGAAGATCTGACGGGGAAAAGGCTGGGACTAATGGCAGCCCTTACCTTGTTTCAAGGATTTTCCAGTGCCGGAATAGATAACTCGGCGCATGTAGGTGGCCTGATAACAGGCGTACTTCTTGCGATTTTGCTCTATCGTAAAAAGAAACGTGTCCCGATAGAGCAATATGATCATGATAGCATGCAATAATTTAATAAATATTCATGACTAAAGAATGCAGCTATGTAGGCTAGCAATAAGGAAGGAGGATGGTAAAGCAGGTTCCTGTACCAGGAGTGGATTTCACGGTTAAGCTGCCGTCATGTGCTTCCACAATTCGTTTGGTAATGGCGAGCCCAAGTCCGCTGCCACATTTTTTATGTGTTACAAAAGGGGCAAACAAAGTATCCAGATCTTCTTCCTGGATGCCACAACCATCATCAATAACCTGTATAATCAGTTTTTTATCTTTCGTTAACGCTCGAAAGATAATATGACCGCAGTCGTCTATTGCTTCGACGGCATTACGCAGCAGATTGTAGACTGCCTGGTGTAATTTAGTGTCATCAGCAGTAATATGGGGCAGCACTTTCTGAAAGTCACAGGAAAAATCAATATCAGTATCACGTAAATGGGTTGCAATAGACCCGGCAAGAGCCTCAATCCAGGACTTTACATTCATTTCCTGAAGAGCAAGGCGTTCTCCGTTATTGAAAGAGGATAATTCGTCCAGTAGTTTTCTGAGGAACATCATATCTTCCATGGTCTGATTCCAAAAAGCAAAGCTTCTTACTTCCGGATGTTGCTTTTCGATCAATTGCAGAGAACTGTTTATTAAAGTAACAGGATTGCGAATCTCATGAGAAATCTGGGATACAGTAAATTGTTGATCTTCTTTCAGCTTTTCTATGATATAGCGGAAATCCTCACGCTCATTCATGAGGGCTTTCATCTGTTTTTCGTCATTTTTAGTTAACATATCGACACCTCCATGCATAGAATAGCATTGGTTTCGAAAAATAGCAAATACATATTATTGACATAATTTTACAAAATATCTAACATAATAGTGAATAATTATTAGGAAAAGGAGAGAGTTTATGAAAGAAAATGATTGCATTTTTTGTAAAATAGCGAATGGACAAATACCTTCGGCGGCAATATTTGAAGATGAAGATTTCAAGGTAATACTTGATTTAGGACCGGCATCGAAAGGGCATGCTCTGATTATTCCGAAGGAACATTATGCGAATATTTTCGAGATGCCAGATTCCTTACTCCAAAAAGCTTACACTTTGGCAAAGAAGATGGCTGCTCAGTTAATGGACACACTGGAGTGCGATGGGATCAATATTCTGCAAAATAATGGGGAAGCAGCAGGTCAGACTGTATTTCATTTCCACATTCATCTCATACCGCGCAGAACAAAAGATCATGTCGGTGTAACGTGGAAACCCGGAACCTTGACGGAGAAAGACAAAGAAGAGATACTTTCCAAATTTAAAGCATAAGCTGAGAAGAGGACACTACAAAAGATGAAGAATAAATTGTTTACAGAAGTATATAACAGATATCATCGTCTGGTCATAAAAGCTGCTTTGGATCAGACTGGGGATTTTGAGTTGGCACAAGAAGTCTGTCAACACGTATTTTGGAAATATTATGACAATATGGATACAGTAGCGCCGGATTTTATTAAGGCATGGCTTCTCATTACTGCAAAAAGAGCGGTGATAGATAATTCCAGAAAAGCAAGTGTAAGAAGAGAAGTGATTATGCCCACATCCAGTATTAATACAGCGGTCGAATATTCAATTGATGAGTTAGTGAACAGAACGGCAAATACACAATTGCTGTTTACAATTTTTGACGATTTAAAGCAGATGAATGAAAGATGGTACGAAGTAATTTACCAAAGCTATGTGAATGGACTGACCCAGGAAGAGGCAGCGGCAAAACTTGGGATTGCAGTCACAGTATTCCGAGCAAGATTATGCAGGGCTAAGAAGTACATAAGGCAGAAATATCTGAAAGATTATAGAGAAAAGTAGAGGCGAGCGCCTCTACTTTCCTTGTATTACCTGTCCGATTAATGTAACGATCTTCCCGATTGCATCATTTTGCTGGCTTTTTTCCATAGCAGCAACGTAGGTGCGCCGGGATTCATATAATTTTTGGATAGTGTTTAGCAGTACCTCCGGAGACAGAGTTTCTTCTTCCAATACTTCGCTGAATCCCTGACGTTTGAAAGAAGCAGCATTTAAAATCTGATCTCCACGGCTAGCTGCTGCAGAGAGCGGAATTAAGAGATTTGGTTTGCGCAGTGCCAGTAATTCACAGATTGCATTTGCACCTGCTCTGGAGACAACTACATCTGCAAGGGCGAACAGATCCGCCAGTTCTTGTTTGATATATTCGTATTGTACATAACCTTCCATATTTTTTAAAGATTCATCGATTTTATCTTTTCCACATAAGTGAATTACCTGGAAAGTTTTCAAGAGTTGTGGTAATATATTCCTAATAGCGGCATTGACAGCAGCGGAACCAAGACTGCCGCCAATAATCAGCAGGACGGGCTTATTTGCTGTAAATCCACAGAACTTCAGCGCCGCCAGTTTATTACCGGATAAGAGCTCTTGACGTATGGGAGATCCGGTAAGAAAGGCTTTTCCTTCCGGTAGGTGTGAAAGCGTTTCAGGAAAATTGCAGCATATTTTATCAGCAGATGGGATGGAAAGTTTATTTGCCAGACCGGGGGTCATATCTGACTCATGTATAATGACTGGGATATGTCTGTGTTTTGCCGCAAGAACTACCGGAACAGCTACAAATCCGCCCTTGGAAAAAATAACGTCCGGTTTCAGGCGCTTCATCAATTTTCGAGCCTGAAAGTAGCCCTTTATTACTTTGAATGGATCTGAAAAGTTCTTTGGATCAAAGTAACGTCTCAATTTACCGGAAGCGATTCCATAATAGGGAATAGAAAGTTCTTCAATTAATTTTTTTTCAATTCCGTCAAAGGAACCAATGTATTGAACATCGTAATCCAGTTCCTTCAGACGAGGAAGTAGTGCAATATTAGGTGTAACATGGCCGGCGGTGCCGCCACCTGTAAGAATAATTCGTTTCATATTCATCCTCCAAAAAGTTCATCATAGATACATATTATACTGTTATGAAAAAAAGTCAAGACGGGACTGGGCGGGATGGGATATAATTATATTAAAAAGCTATCGGATATATACGCAACGTTGCTCGTGCAGAGGGGAGTAAATAGTGGAAGGAAAACAAAGAAAAAACAGTGATAAAATTGAGCCTTTTCCAATTTTCTCGGAGATTACAGAATCCGAGGATAATATGGATGAGGCTCTCCGACGGCAATTAATGATAGAGGCAGATGAATACGAAAAAATTTTAAATTCAGATCAGAATTTAGATTACATAGATGAAATAGAGGAACCACCTGAACTTTTCGCTGCAATTATTCAGAAACTGAAGGACGAGAAGAAGTGGGTTGATGAAGAAGAAACGGAACCAGCAAAGGCAGAGGAGATTCTGGAGACTGTTGTGGGAGAAGAAAAGAAGGTAAATTATGCTCATGGTGAAGAGAATCGTGAGCAAATATATAATTTGCTTTCGGATGAAGATAAGAAGGCCCTTGCAATTGGAAAAAGAAAGCTGGCGCAGCGCAAGCGGGACAAGGTGTTAAAATTCGCTGGAGCTGCGGCTATGGTTTGCTTGTGTTTGTTTGGGGTTAGTATGACTAGTTCGGCTAATAGGGAGTATGTTATGGCGTTATGGAATACATTAACGGCGCAAAGTCTTAATATTGGCATAGAAAATAGTAATAATTACGTTGAAAGTAGTAGTAAGGAGGAAAATAGTATTTATAATGAGATACAAGACAAGACAGGTATAACTCCTCTTAAATTTTTATACAAACCAGAGGGAATGAAATATTCCTCTTGTAATATAGATAGCTATACAAATAATGCCATTATACAATATTTGTACGATAAAAATGATACGGTTATTAATCTATTTATGTACAAAAAAAGTCTGGATGCTTCTGGATATCAGAGTTTTGATGGTAAATATACTGACTCATTTCAAATTACAATTGCAACAGATAAAATTATAACAATATCAGAAATTGAAAACCCTAATGGTGAAAAGGAGTATGTAACACAATTCGAAAATAACCATAATTATTATTCGGTTTCAGCAATAATGGACAAAAAAGAATTTACAAAACTATTACAAAACGCGTATTTTTAAATTTTTTTATAAAATTTAGCATTTTGCGTTATATTTTTGATTCTAATACGTTTATATATATGTAATGTAAAGACTAAAGAAAAAGGAGGCAAAGATGAAAAAGTTAAGAAAAATGTGTTCGATGGTAATATGTTTAATCATGTGCTTTAGTTTAATGTCACTAAACGTAAATGCTGCTGGACCAAGGGATGGTGAGATTGTTGATGGATCATTGCTGACATCTGATAATAAGGTGGAAGGTATATGGCAGGCTTTAGCAAGAGGTAATTATTTGGCGAGCGGGGTTGGTTCCATTGAAAATCATGGTAATGGAGTTATTAAAATTGCAGGGTCAACAATGTGCAATAGAGCTTGTGATAAGGTAGTGGTAAATCTGTATCTTGAGAGATTGGTAAATGGATCATGGGTTTCTGTTGATCAAAGATATCATACCGCCTATAATACAACGCAAGCATCCTACAATACATCATTAGTGGTTGCAACTGGATATTACTATCGAGTGCAAGGGGTTCATATGGCAGTAAAAGGAAGTACAACGGAGACGAGTAATAGTTGGTCAAGTGGAATTTGGATTAATTAAAATGAAAGTAATAATTTCAAAATAACTAAAACAAAGAACAACGTTTTACAAATGATTGTTTATTACATTACCTTTCATTTTTGTAAAGCAAAGTCAATGTTATGTAGTAAATTAAAAATTCATAAATATAAGCATTACAGCTTATAAACGAATTAGACAAAGGGGAGTAAAAAAATCATGAATGCAAAGTACTATCGCTTTTTATTTCAAAACATTGAGTGTGGAATATGCCATACAGGAAGTATCGTGGACAACTATATAGATGAGAAATGCCAATTTATTTACATTAGTGGATTGATGAATTCGGCATGCAAAAAGACAGAACCAGACAAGAGATTTCAAAAAGTGCCAGAATATCAAATCATGATATTGGCGGATTTATGCTCATTTTCAATACATAAAGCAGTGGAAGTTCTGATGGCATCAAAAGTAGATAAGGTAATAATGCCGGAATTTACTTTGGATGAATTGAAAGTGCTTACAAATAAAGCTGAAGATGCTAAGGTCTTCGATGAAAATGAACTTAGTTTTATCAGGGATCCATATGGTTTTATGCAACACGTTGGTGTGGATGAAATTTGTAAGGTTGAAAAAGATCTGTCTTTTGTTTGTAACGGATGGCGTTTTGATTTCGCTGTTTATGGTGAAGAATTAGAAAAGGGACTGGTTGTATACCATGGTTCAGAAAAAATGGACAAAAAGATGGAAGATACAATTATGGCAGTTAAATATCTCACTGCCGATGAACCTTGTAGTGTATGCATTAATCTTGGCGTACCAAGCTGCGGTATGAGATGTGGGCTATATAATGATTTTGATTTATGTAAAAAGCACAATGGAGCAGGAGAACGAGAATACATTGATGGAAGCTTGCTCTTGGGAACCGTGAATCTGCGGAAGAATCTGGGAGCGGTGAAAAAGCGTTTTGCAGATGTCTGGAATAAGGTCAGAATTGTCGCAATTCCAAACGGTGGAAACTCTGCTGAGTGGGATAAGGGAATTCTGGATATTGGACCAAAAGGATATAAACAGTATTTTGTAGGACCAAAATCTGATTTTAGCAATGCTGAAGCAATCAGAGACATCGGTATGAGCAGTCCATATCAGCAGTTTACAGTAACATCTGAGGATTTTGGCTTATGCTGTTCTGGATTTTACAAGCATCGTGATTACAATTAAATATTAATTTGAAAATGCCTATCTTAATAGCACTAAACAGAGTATAATATTCTTATACAACTACGTTTGGGCGAAAGGAGAGGCATTTTTTATGAGATTGACATTTTTAGGGGCAACACATGAAGTAACAGGAAGCTGCTATTATCTGGAGGCATGCGAAAAAAAGATACTGATCGATTGTGGTATGGAGCAAGGGCCTGATTGTTTTGAAAATCAGGATATACCCGTTCCGGCCAGTGATATTGATATGCTGCTGTTAACACATGCCCACATTGATCATTCCGGGAAGATTCCCCTTTTATACCAAAGAGGATTCAGGGGGCAGGTATTTTCAACCAGAGCAACCCAGGATTTATGTGAGATTATGCTGCGCGACAGTGCGCACATTCAGATGTTTGAGGCTGAATGGAAGAACAGAAAAGGAAAAAGAGCCGGGAAAGCTGAAGTTGCACCATTGTATGATATGGAAGATGCCAATGGGGCAATCAGCTGTTTTATAGGAAATGATTATAATAAAATTATTCCTATTGCAGATGGCATAAAGATACGTTTTATAGATGCGGGACATCTGCTTGGATCTTCTTCTATTGAAGTGTGGATAAATGAAAATGGCTGTGAAAAAAAGATTGTATTTTCTGGTGATATCGGAAATGAGAATCAACCGCTGATTCGGGATCCCCAATATATTCAGGATGCAGATTATGTAGTCATGGAGTCTACCTATGGTGACAGAAGCCATGGAGGCAGACCGGATTACGTAGGTGAATTTTCGAAGATTATTCAGAGAACTTTCGACAGAGGAGGAAATGTTGTGGTGCCTTCTTTTGCAGTAGGAAGAACCCAGGAACTCCTTTATTTTATTCGTAAGATAAAAGAAGAGCATCTGATTAAGAACCACGAAGGATTTGAAGTTTACGTGGATAGTCCTCTTGCTGTGGAAGCCACCAGTATTTTCCGCGAGCGGATGAGAGAAGATTTTGATGAAGAAGCAACCGCGCTTCTGGATCAGGGAATTAACCCCATAGGATTTCCCGGTTTAAAGACAGCAATTACCAGTGATGAGTCCAAAAATATTAATTTTAATAACAGTCCGAAAATTATCTTATCTGCAAGCGGCATGTGTGATGCAGGAAGAATTAAACATCATCTGAAGCATAATCTGTGGCGTAAAGACAGCACTATTGTATTTGCGGGATATCAGGCTGCAGGAACTTTAGGAAGGGCTATTATAGAAGGCGCAAAAACAGTAAAACTATTTGGAGAAGAAATTGAAGTGCATGCAGAGATATGCAAGCTGCAGGGGATTAGCGGACACGCGGATAATGAAGGATTGATCAGGTGGGTTTCGGCAATTGAAAAGAAGCCTGACAGAGTATTTGTAACTCATGGGGAAGACAGTGTATGTGAGATATTTAAAAATCGTTTATGTGATGAACTGCATTTAAAAGCAACGGCGCCATATAGCGGAACAATATTTGACCTGGCTGAAAATGTGTTTATTAAAGAGGCACATCCGGTTCCAATCGTAAAGGATACTGAGAACATGACAGTTATGGGGGCAAGAGCGAATACAGTATTTGCCAGATTATTGGGTGCCGGGCAAAGACTGCTTACAGTTATCCGCCATAACGAAGGCGGGGCGAATAAAGATTTGGCAAAATTTGCAGACCAGATCAATGCAATGTGCGATAAATGGGATAGATAAAAATTTAGATGAGGCTGTTACCCGGTCAGTACCACGGTTATTATTCGTGTTGATGAATAAGACACTTTGGCATGACTTTTAGGTAACAGCCTCATATTTTATTTCCCGGTTGCTTCCTTTAAAGCTTTTGCAAGCTGATCGGGACAGGATGTAGGTCTTGGACCGCATTTAATGCCCTCCAGTTTTTGTATGGCTTCGTCCACGTTCATTCCTTCAACAAGACGCGCAACGCCCTGAGTATTACCGGAGCAGCCGCCAACAAAAGTTACTTTTTTGATGGTATCGCCGTCTAACTCAAAATCAATTGCCTGTGAACAGACCCCTTTTGTCTTATATATCATTGTATCACACCTCCTTTTCTCAGGACAGTATAGCATAATCTAAAGAAAATGAAAACCGGTACACTGCAACTAGTTTGAAATGGTTTAATTCATGTAATTTTTTCTAAAAACAAAATGATTGCATCTGTGAAACTTTGGTAGTAGAATAGGTTCATACATTAGAGGGGTATTGAGGTGTTATGTTATGAAAAAGAAAATGCTATTTATAATCAATCCCAAATCAGGTAAAGGTCTTATTAAGAATAAACTTCTGGAGATAATTGATATTTTCGTCAAAGGAGGTTATGATGTACATTCCTATACGACGCAGAGCTTTCTGGATGCCTGCAAGATGACAAAGGAACGTGCCAGTGAATATGACATGGTTGTCTGCAGCGGAGGAGACGGAACGCTGGACGAGATAATTACGGGAATGATGGAAAGCGGTGCTGATTGCCCGGTAGGGTATATTCCTGCGGGAAGTACCAATGATTTTGCCAATAGTCTGAAGCTTTCAAAGAATATGGTTAAGGCGGCACAGGATATTATGGATGGAATGCCTTACCTTTGTGATGTTGGCTCTTTTAATGATGATTATTTTGTTTATATTGCTGCATTTGGAATTTTTACAGATGTATCATACCAGACGAGACAGGAGCTAAAGAACATTTTAGGGCATCTGGCATATGTACTGGAGGGCGTGAAGCGGCTTTATGGAATTAAATCTTATAAAATGAAGATAGAAGCAAATGATGAGACCATAGAAGGGGATTTTATTTATGGAATGATCACCAACTCAGATTCTGTTGGCGGATTCCGGAACATGACAGGAAAACATGTAAAGTTAAATGATGGTGTCTATGAGGTGACGTTAATCCGTACTCCCCAGAATCCATTGGAGCTTCAGGAGATTATAGGGGCTCTGCTTATGAAAGAAGTAAATTCCAAATATATACATTCGTTTAAGACGGACTATATCGTTATGGAGGCAGAGGAAGAGATTCCTTGGACGCTGGATGGCGAATTTGGCGGTGATCACAAGCATGTTGAGATCATCAATCACAAGCAGGCAATTCCCATTATTGTAAAATAATAGTTTATTTTTATTCAAAGATAGGTTATAATGGTCGCATAGACAATTTTTTAATGAGGCTTTAAATATATCATATGGAGGTAATAGAGATGTTAGTATCAGCAAAAGAAATGTTAGACAAAGCAAAAGCAGGCCACTACGCAGTAGGTCAGTTTAATATCAATAACCTGGAGTGGACAAAGGCAGTTCTCGTTACAGCGCAGGAGTGTAATTCACCGGTTATTTTAGGTGTATCAGAAGGCGCTGGTAAATATATGACAGGTTACAAGACCGTAGTAGGAATGGTAAACGGTATGATGGAAGAATTAAACATCACTGTACCGGTTGCTCTTCACTTAGATCATGGCAGCTTCGAAGGCTGTATGAAATGTATCGAAGCTGGTTTCTCATCTATTATGTATGATGGTTCTCACAGCCCAATCGAAGAAAACGTTGCAAATACTAAGAAATTAGTTGAGATCTGTAAAGAAAAAGGAATGTCTCTGGAAGCAGAAGTAGGTTCTATCGGCGGTGAAGAAGACGGCGTTGTTGGTGCAGGCGAATGTGCTGATCCGGAAGAATGCAAGAGAATTGCAGATCTTGGTGTAGATATGTTAGCAGCTGGTATTGGAAATATCCATGGAAAATATCCTGCAAACTGGAAGGGCTTAAGCTTTGAAACATTAGACGCTGTTCAGAAATTAACTGGCTCAATGCCATTAGTTCTTCACGGTGGTACAGGTATTCCGGAAGACATGATCAAAAAAGCAATCGACTTAGGTGTTGCTAAGATCAACGTAAACACAGAATGCCAGCTTTCTTTTGCAGAAGCTACACGTAAATATATCGAAGAAGGTAAAGATTTACAGGGAAAAGGATTTGACCCACGTAAATTATTAGCTCCTGGAACAGAAGCAATCAAAGCAACTGTGAAAGAAAAAATGGAATTATTCGGATCTGTTAACCAGGCATAGAAACAGACACGAAGTATGCCGGTAACGAAAAATATTCAAAAAACATAAAAATTTGCTTGCATTTTTACTCAAAGTAGGGTATTTTATATTCAGATTAAAAATTGATAAGCGATTAAAGAGTGAACAAGGGTGTTCCGCCATAGGTGGAGTGCCCTTTTTTTGTGCAGGAAAATGGAGGATCAGATATGAGTAAATTAATAAATGTAACGGAGATATTTGGCGAAAATGTATTTAGTGATAAGGTGATGCAGGAACGTCTGCCAAAAAAAGTATATAAAGAATTAAGAAAGACAATTGATGAAGGCAAGGAATTAGATCCTGCGGTTGCTGATGTGGTTGCAGAAGCGATGAAGAACTGGGCTGTGGATAAAGGAGCTACCCACTATACCCACATTTTTCATCCGCTGACAGGTGTTACGGCTGAGAAGCATGATTCATTTATAACCGCACCCAGGGCAGACGGCACAGTGCTTATGGAGTTTTCCGGTAAAGAACTGATCAAGGGAGAACCGGATGCATCCTCCTTCCCCTCCGGCGGTCTGCGGGCAACATTTGAGGCCAGGGGATATACAGCCTGGGATTGTACTTCTCCGGCATATGTCAGGGAAGATGCTGCAGGAGCAATTCTCTGCATTCCAACAGCTTTTTGTTCCTATACAGGTGAAGCATTGGATAAAAAAACACCGCTTTTAAGATCTATGCAGGCCATCAACGATCAGGCGATACGTCTTTTGAAATTATTTGGAAATACCACTTCCAGGAAAGTGTCCGCTTGCGTTGGACCGGAACAGGAATATTTTCTGGTGGATAAACAAAAATATTTGAAGAGAAAAGATCTGATATTTACGGGACGTACTTTATTCGGAGCGATGCCTCCGAAGGGGCAGGAACTGGATGATCACTATTTCGGAACAATTCGTCAGAGAGTAGCATCTTATATGAAAGACGTAAATGAGGAATTGTGGAAATTAGGTGTTTCCTCAAAGACGCAGCATAATGAAGTTGCACCGGCGCAGCATGAATTAGCGCCGATTTATGCAGAGGCAAATGTAGCGGTGGATCATAATCAGATTGTTATGAAAGTATTGAAGAAGGTGGCTTGCCAGCATGGTTTGCAGTGTCTCCTACATGAGAAGCCATTTGCAGGGGTAAATGGTTCCGGTAAGCACAATAACTGGTCAATTACCACTGATGATGGTATTAATCTGCTGGATCCTGGAAAAACGCCTCATGAGAATATTCAGTTCTTACTGGTGCTTACCTGTATTCTAAAAGCAGTGGATAAACATGCGGATCTTCTGCGTGAATCTGCGGCAGATGTTGGAAATGACCACAGACTGGGAGCAAATGAGGCGCCGCCTGCAATTATTTCCGTATTTCTGGGTGAGCAGCTGGAAGATGTACTGGAACAGCTGATTAGTACCGGGATGGCGACCAAGAGCATTAAAGGTGAGGTTCTGCATACCGGTGTAAAGACACTTCCTGATTTTACAAAAGATGCTACGGATCGCAACAGAACCTCACCTTTTGCGTTTACGGGAAACAAGTTCGAATTCCGTATGGTAGGATCCAGGGATTCCATTGCTTCACCGAATATCGTGTTGAACACAATAGTCGCTGAAGCATTTGCTGAGGCATGTGATGTTTTGGAAAAGGCGAAAGATTTTGACATTGCAGTACATGATCTGATCAAAGAATATGCAACAAATCATCAGAGAATTGTCTTTAATGGAAACGGCTATTCTGATGAATGGGTAGCAGAAGCAGAGCGCAGAGGTCTGCCGAATATCAAATCCATGGTAGATGCGATTCCTGCACTTGTTTCAGATAAAGCTGTGGATTTATTCGCTAAATTTGGAGTATTTACCAGGGCGGAACTGGAATCCCGTGTGGAGATCCAATATGAGGCTTATGCAAAAGCGATTAATATTGAAGCGAAAACAATGATTGACATTGCAGGAAAACAGATAATACCTGCAGTAATTCATTATACGAAAGAGCTTGCGGATACTATTGTGTCTGTAAAAGAAGCAGGAGCCAAAGCAAAAGTTCAATCCAGATTACTAGATAAGACCAGTGACTTGCTGGAAGCAGCAGAGTATGCATTGGATAAATTGTCAGAAGTGACCTCAATTGCCGCACAAAAAGCAGAAGGCGAAGAACAGGCAAGATATTTTCATGAAGAAGTAATGCCTGCCATGGACGCATTGCGTATGCCTGTCGACCAGTTGGAAATGATTGTGAATAAAGAGTTGTGGCCAATGCCGTCTTATGGAGACCTAATCTTCGAAGTATAGTAAAGCTTCATAATGCTCCGCCTTTAAAGCGCCATTGGGGGCGGAGCGTTGACTTAGAAATGAAATACCAATTCATTTCGCTATAGATAATTTTATACAAAGCCGGTAGAAAAAACAAGGTTTATTAAGTTAATTAATTTCTCTAATATCTGTATGGGTAAAAAATGTATGTAGTACTGCCGGCTTTGTAAAAAAAGGATGTTAGAAAAACCAAGGTAAATCAATATGTTGCAATGAAAAATATTTAAAATAATCTCTTGAAATATATAGACGTTTGTGTTAGACTTGTTTCATAAAGTATAAAATCTTTTATTCAACGGCGTTTCTGCCAAATTTTTTCATTTAAATAAATAGAATTGAATATTGAGTATATTATTATTAGCTAAACCGGAATTTGGTTTATGATGCAGTATGATATAGAAAAAAGATCCTAGTTTTAATCTGCCAGATTAAGATGATGTTCGTATTTCATAAAAACTTTTAGGGAGGGTATAGCAGCGTATTGAAAAATGATGTAATCATTAATAAATATTTATCAGATAACGAAAGATTTGCAGACCTATATAACCATCAGGTGTTTCGGGGAAAATTGAGAATTTCACCGGA
>OKWQ01000076.1_pt1 | contig 127818 bp, 131 predicted proteins | sample 1607071 | NCBI WGS metagenome assembly OKWQ01 (sample SAMN07501039, study PRJEB24779) | human gut metagenome
ACTCCTCCTTATTTCAACAATTTATAATTTTCAAACTGTCTACTTTAAGGGGAGCACTTCATTTTTGATACACCCTTCTTCTTGTTTGTTTTTTTCATATTTTTTTTACTTTAATTGTAGTTCCAGTCAAATCCACAATCTTTACAATATCCTTCCTTGTCATTTTTTATATTTAAGTTGCTTTTTCCACAAGATGGACATATGCCTTTTTCTATATAATAAATGTCTGGTTTTGGAAGAGGTTTATTTTCTTCTTTATTATCTTTGCTTTCATATGCTTTTCCATCTTCTACACATTGTGTCCAGCCGTTGTCAAAACCTTTAGCATATCCTCTGTCATAATCATTTTTTATAGATCCGTTCCATTCATTGTCGTTTATTTGAGCTTTATAATAACCATCTTTGTATCCCTGTTTGTAGCCTTTGTCATATTCACTTTCTTCTTTTTTATTTGATGTATCTGTTGTCTCTGTTTTTTTATTGTCACTTTCAGTATCTTTTTCTTCTGGTTTGATTTCTGGTTTTTGGCTTAGCCATTTTGTTTCTTTTCCACAATCCTTACAGTATTTACTTTCTTCCTTTGACTCAGCTGCACATTCACTGCAGTAGACTGTTTTTTCTTCTTTTGGCGTTTCCTGCGTTTTTACATTACTTTGTGAGCAACCTGTGCTTATACTTAATACTACTATTAACGCTAACATTAACTTTTTCATGTCATACACTCCCTCATAATTTAAAGTACACTTTTTACAAATTTATGTAATTATATAATAGCAGATTTTTTATAAAATACAAAATTTGAATATGAAATCCTTACAATTAAAATAATACTAGTTTAATAAACATTTGACATTTTTACACCTTCTACTTTTTAATGGCACATGTTCAAATTCTTCCCAGTGCATGGATGATAGACTATCTCCTTTCATTTTCTTACCTATTATATATTGACAGTTTTTAATTAAAGTTATAATATCAATTAGTATTGTAGTTTTTTTGTACATATATAGTTATGTTCATCTTAAACTACAACTAAATATATTTTTATATTTGTATAATCATAAAATTAAAATAAAGGATGATAAAATATGACACAACAAAATATAAGCTTGATTAATGAGGTTAAAAGAAGAAGAACCTTTGCAATCATTTCCCATCCAGATGCAGGAAAAACTACATTAACTGAAAAGTTTCTATTATATGGTGGAGCCATTCGTGAAGCAGGATCAGTTAAATCAAGAAGATCTCAAAAACATGCAGTATCTGACTGGATGGAAATAGAAAAACAAAGAGGTATATCTGTTGCATCAAGTGTTCTTCAATTTGAATATGATAACTTTTGTATAAATATTCTTGATACTCCAGGACATCAAGATTTCAGTGAAGACACATATAGAACTCTTATGGCTGCAGACTCTGCAGTGATGGTTATTGACTCTGCCAAAGGTGTTGAGGATCAAACAAAGAAATTATTCCAAGTTTGTAAAATGAGAGGAATTCCAATTTTCACTTTCATAAATAAAATGGACCGTCAAGGTAAAGACCCATTTGAACTACTTGAAGATATTGAAAATGTTCTAGGAATTCGTTCTTGTCCAGTAAACTGGCCAATTGGTTCTGGTAAAGAGTTCAAAGGTGTGTTTAACCGTCACAAAAACCAAGTTGAAGTATTTAATGATGGTAACCATGGACAATCTATTGCTAATTGTATAACTGGAGATCCATCTGATGAGAAATTTAATGATTTATTAGGTAGTGATCTTCATGAAAAACTATTAGAGGATATTGAACTTTTAGATATCGCTGGAGATAATTTTGACCTAGATACAATATTAAAAGGTGAATTAACACCAGTATTTTTCGGAAGTGCCCTTACTAACTTTGGTGTGGAGCCATTCTTGGAGTCATTCCTGGATATAACAGCACCACCAAGTCCTCGTAGCAGTAATTTAGGTGAGATTGATCCTAACTCTGAGAATTTCTCAGGATTTATATTCAAAATTCAAGCCAATATGGATAAAAATCATAGAGATAGAATTGCCTTCCTTAGAATTTGTTCTGGTAAATTTGAAAAAGGTATGACAGTAAATCATGTTCAAAGAGGTAAAAAGGTTAAGCTTTCTCAACCTCAGCAGTTTGTGGCACAAGACCGTGTTATAATAGACTCTGCTTACCCAGGTGACATTATAGGTATACATGACCCAGGAATATTTAATATTGGTGATACATTAAGTGAAAAACAATCAAATTTAGAGTACTCTGGTATACCACAATTTGCTCCTGAGCACTTTATGAAAATATCTACAAAAAATGCTCTTAAAAGAAAGCAATTCGTAAAAGGTCTTACACAATTAGCTGAGGAAGGTGCTATACAAGTTTATAAACAACCTAACGGTGGTATGGAAGAACTTATTGTAGGAGTTGTTGGTGTGCTTCAGTTTGAAGTTTTAGAATATCGTCTAAAACAAGAATATGGTGTTGATATACTAATGTACGGACTACCTTACAGTCATGTACGTTGGATTGAAAACGACCTTTCTAAATTTGGTAAACTTACAATGCCAATGGATACATTACTAGTTGAAGATAGAAATAGAAATCCAGTAGTGTTGTTCGCAAATGAATGGTCTGTTAGAACTCTTATGGATAGAAATGAAGGTTTAGCTTTAAGAGAAACTTCTTTATAGAAAATATTAATCCCCCTTACGTTTATTTTAAACGCAAGGGGGATTATATTTTATAAAAATTTCTATCTTCTTTTATTTCCATAAAAATTCGTATTCATTTCTAAAATCAGGTAAGTACTCTAAATATTTTTCTAAAGGTTTATAATCACCTTCACTGCATTCACATAATGAGCTTCTATATAAATCTTCGCTATCCCAAGATACAATCTTTATATCTAAATTATTCTCTAACATTTGTTTTAACATTAGAAATCTACCAATACGTCCGTTACCATCTTGGAATGGATGTATTATCTCAAACTTATAATGGAACTCTGCTATTTTATCTAAAGTTATATCATCTAAAGAATAATACCACTCTAATAATTCATCTAATCTACTTTGTACTTCAAATGGTTGAGCTACTCTAGTGTTTGTCCCAATTATCATATTAGGTATTGTTTTGTATATTCCTGAAAATCCTTTTGCATGCATTGTAGTATTAAACATTAATCTAGAATGCAAATCTTTTAAATAAAAATCATCTATTTTTTTACCTAAAGTCTCTATAACTCTATCAAATACATAGGATGAGTTAACAGTTTCTTGGACATCATCTAGTGTATGCTTTCCTGTTACCATATTTTTATCTAATAATAAAGCCAATGCTTCTGTAGTAAATGTACTCCCTTCTATTTTATTAGAATGATATAAAAAGTTATGTTTAAGTATTGTATATAAAGAATTTTTTAAATCTTTTGTTTCTAATAATTTATCTAAAAATATATTTTCCATATTTTATCTCCTAACTTATTTTTATAATTAAATTATATCATTAATTCCAATTATCATCCATTCTCATATATAAATTATAATATATGTCACAAGCTTTATTATATTATTATCAAAAATTGACTTTTAAATTTCTAAATAATATAGTATATCTTTACCATTGTACTCCTTCATAAGCATTCTATTTTTTTGACTATCGATGGTAATATTATGCCTCATAAAAACAGTCAATTAATATCTGAAGTAAGTACTAAAGATAGAAAAGTAGCTGTTGAAAATGTTACTATGCTAAAAAATTTTTTAGGCACATATATATTATTTGCTCTTGAGATATTGATCGGTGCAGATATTATTGAATCTATACTGGATCCAACTATTGATCATATACTAACTCTGGCTGCTTTAGTTATAATCAGAACTATCATATCTTATTTCTTAAATAAAGAAATTAAATCTGAAAATAAAAATAGTAATCCACCTAACAATTAAGTTGATGGATTACTTGTTATTGAAGTTTTTGCGACTTGTATTTATATTTTAAAGTTCATTTAAAACTTATTTAAAAAGTCTATTTTTTCTACATCATCTGTATTATTCATATTTTTTATTAATATGGTTCCTGTGTGCTTATTATATAAATCACTAATTTTTGATATTCCTTTAATAGTTAAAATATTATTTTGACTTTCTCCTCTACCTATAGTAACTTCAAAATCCACATTTTTTGTATTTTCTCCTATGGTTATATTTTTCATAGATAGGTGTAAATCTTTATCATTTTCGTTCTCTACACTTCCATAAATTTTAGCTTCATTGTTTACTATTTTTATTTCCTCTGCTGTAAATGTAGTCTTAGCTTCATCTATATATAAAAAAGTGTTTCCTGAGAATTCTCTGTAAGAAATATATTTATCACTGTCTATTTTTTCCATTTTCTTATTGTTTATTTCGTATGAAATTTCTTCTAGTATCTGACCATTTTCATTTTTTTTAGTAAAATTTAACATTTTAGTTGTTTTGCTATAATCGGTTTTATAAATATATCTTTTTTTATTTTCTATAACTTCTCTAGTTCCAATATAATCAGGATATGTACCTACTTCTTTTAAATTCCATATGTTATCCAATGCAGATTCATCTATATTTTCTTTTTGAACATAATGATAAGTTACCTTTGATTTTCTGCCTAAACCTTCAACATACTTGGTTGCATCTTGGTTTATTTCTTCTAATAACTTTTCTGATTCCTTTGTATCATTTAAAATATCCAAAGCTTTATTTGCTTCTTTTCTTGGAAACATATCTTTTATGGATTTTTCCAAATAACTTCCATCACTTGCCATTTTCATATCTACATAGTAATATTCATTATTATCTTTTAATTTGCTTCCTTCTGTAGAGTCAGTTGTAAATGTTATCTTTAAAGGTATTTCTAAGCTAGCATTTACCAAATTAAATATATTATTTTGGAATTCATAATCTCCATAAGTTGCTATTAAGTAAATTTCTATTTTATTGTTTTTAGTAGATTTACCTAAAATTTTATGAGCTTCTACAGATAATTCTCCATCCCCAGAATATATTCCTGAATGGTTTTTTTCATATTCTGATCCATATTTTTCTAAAATAACATTTGATATGGCCTTATCTAAGTCATCATCCACTTTTATAATTTTTGCATTTGTAAGTAACACTCCACCCATTACAAGTAAACAAATTATACCTGTTACTGTAAATATCTTTTTTTTATTAGAGAAATTCTTACTATTTTTTATTAGTTCTACTCTTTCTCTCATAGTTTTCTTATCATTAGCCATATTTAATCCTACTCTCACTTTAGAATTAAAATTAATTTTTTCTAAAACGTTAAGCATTGTAATACCGTATTTATTATGTTCATCTTCATTCAAAACACTTAGTACCCTTTCGTCACAGGCTATTTCCATGTCATTTCTCATTTTTTTGAAATAGTAGTGAATAAGTGGATTGAACCAATGTACACATTGTAACACGCTAAGTAAATTATCTATGTAATTATCCTTATTTTTGTAATGGCATAATTCATGTAAAAATATGTGAGTTAACTCTTCTTCACTTAAATTTATTAAGTGTCTTGGTAAAATAATGTTGACTTTAAACATTCCCACAAGGGATGGTGAGTTTATTTTATCATGTACTATTACTTGAATATTTTTATTTATATTTAATTGTGATTTACAGTTTTTTAAAATTTTTTCAAGTCTTTCATATTTTAATATAGAAGATTTTTTTAAGTCTTTTATAAAATAAATATAAATTGCCATGTGACCAACTATTGCAAATATTAATCCAAATAACCACACATATGACAATATTGTTGAAAGTTTATCTTTATTTGTACCTACTATTGTTCTTGAGGCAGTATTATTAATTACTTGACTATTTTGTCCAACATTTTCATTATCCTCATTATTACTGTAATTATCTTGAGAAGTTGATTCTGTACTATTTACTTCATTAGTATTGTTGTCTGCCTCTATGTAGTCATTAGTTTGCGACTCATTTGAATTACTATTTGTATTATCTAATTTAGCACTGTTATTTTCTAGTTGACCTCTATTACTGCTCAGTATGTTTTCCATATTAGAATTTATTGGTATGCTATTAAACAAACTTATATTGCTTTCTGGTCCAAATGGAATTATTAGTTTTATTACTAATATAATCCAAAGTAGGTATGCATATCTTTTGTTAATTTTATTTTTTAGTAAGGTTTTTATTAGTAGTATTATAAGACCTGTGGCACTTCCAAATATAGTAGCCCCAACTATATATCCCCAAATATTTTCCATAATTCATTTCCTCTTTTATTTACCCTCTTAATATTTTAATTTACTTATCAATAGCATTTAATTTTTACTCGTCTTTTAACATGTCTTTTAACTCTTCTATTTCTGATTTTGATAATTTGTTACTTTTTACAAAGCTAAGTACCATTTTATTTATTGATCCACTATAAAGTTTTTCTAAAAATGACTTACTTGCATCATCTTTGTACTCATCTTCACTAACTGTTGTGCTATAGATATATGATTTTTTATTGTTTTTGTCTACTTGTACTACTTCCTTTGATACTAATCTTGTAATAAGTGTTTGAATTGTTTTTGGTTTCCAATCACTTTTATCTTTTAATTCTTCTATTATTTCAGCACTGGTTGCTTCTTGTTTTTGCCATAATATTTTCATTACTTCTAATTCTGATTCAGAAATATTTTGTTTCATTATTATCCCTCCCTAAACTTACATTTGTAATCTTTAATTAAATCTTACAACTGTAATCCTATAAAGTCAATAATTATTTACTAAGTAATTTTTCTGATGATTAATTCTTCATAAACTTTGCATAAAAAAAGTATTGCAAAAACAACTGATCTTACTCCTCTTAGTCCTGAATCTGATAAACTGTATAACCTTCAATCTAGACATAATTATTTCGGTTTTAAAAATAAGTTATCTGCTTATGACTATGTAAATAGATACAACGGCAGAGTTGATAAAGTTATAAAAATTTACAATCAAATAAAAAAAGTATTAAAAAACGACCTATAAATAGGTCACCCTAACTTACACCTAATGGTTGTCAGTTTTTTGTATTTAAACTCACTTCCACATTTTGGACAAGCCAACTCTGGCATTGATTCATCTTCTAACGAAGCTACCGCTCCGAAACCAAATATTATATCTTCTCTAAATTCTTCAATAAGAAATTCTTGTACTTCTTTTTCAAATCCAAATGTACTACATTCATAGTCATATAATTTTTGACCAATACTCATTTCATCTAATTCTCTTAACATAATAATTCTCCTAAAATTACTTTATTTAGTTTATTATTATGCACTGTTTTTATATTTAGGCACAACAAAGCTAGGCTATTGGAAAATTATGAATAACCTCGTTAAAATGATTTTAATTCTTCACTCTCTTCATATTCTATTTCTATCTTCCCTATATCATCATCAATGATATTTCTATAATTTGATCTATCTAATGCGCTGTATATTACACCATATTTATAATGCCAAACTTCCCACAATATCATATTATTACAAGTGTTACATTTAAAAGGATTTACTCCAAAAGTTTCTATTAATCTAAGTTACTTAGCTTCGTTCCTGCTATTCCCTTTGTTCTTTTAAAACATAATTTATGATCGACTTTTCTTAAGTTCTATTCCATTAGTAAATTTTTGACATAAAATATCAAGAATTACACTGCCAGATAATTTTCTGAGTTACTTTAACAACTCAGTTTCTAATTATAGTAATAACCATTGTTACTATATAATTTAAAAAGCCGAAAACAGGCTTAATGTCTGTCTTCGACTTTTTAATATGATAAATAGATTAATACTTGCTATTCGATAAAATCAGCGTGCACCTGGGCATCATATCCAAGTTATTCTAGTAACTTAACTTGATAGCTATTTCTAATAATCATTTATTACACTGCTCAACTGCCTTCTTAAACTTCCAACTCCACTTTCAAACATTAAATCTAATATATCTAAACACTCTTCATTTAATTTATCTATTCCAATAGATTTTTCATATAATGACATAATTAGGTTTGAAATATTAGCTTCAACTCCATATAATCTATACGCTGAATTTTCCCCCTCTTTTTTGTGATTTTCAATAACAGCTCTACATAAATCTAGTATAACCTCAGAAAATTCTAATACACCATTATTACACTCTTCTAGATATTCTATAAAATAATTCAGAACTCTTCTTGATATCTTTCCCTTTAATATTTTGTGAACTAGCTCTTTATCCTCTATAATATCTATCTTTTTATCATAAAATAATCCATTAAATAAATCTCCACTATCATTATCTTCATCTAAAAATAAATTTAATATTTCTTCACATTTATCTTTATATTTTTCTTGTTCAAATAATCCTATTGCCACTGAAATGATTCCATTTTTTTGATTCTTATTTAACTTTTCTGTGTACAATAAATGACCTAACTCATTATATTTAATATTAAAATTAGCAACATAAGATGCTCCCATGTTACAGACATCTTTATCTTGGGATAAAAACATTTTTTCAATTATTAAATTTAATTCTTCTTTATATGTACTATACATCAAACATACTAATTTCCTACATCTAGAATATGTGGCTATTCTATAGTCACTATTTAATATGTCTATTATTAATTTTTGAGCCATTTCTTTTTCTATGTTATATATAGGACATAAACAATCAATTGCCGCTAATCTAACTGATTTATTTTTATCTCTCACTAATGATTCTACAGCTGGCTTAAAGATATATAATAAATCTTTTCTATTCCATAGAATACTTCCTATGGTACTTGCTGCACATCCTCTTACATTATTAATAGCATTTGTCCAAAGCATATCAAAGGTTTCCATAGTTTTATCCTTATCATTCCATACCACAATCTCATTTTCATCTGGATTAGGATGTTCTATTGCCAGTTTTGATATTATATTTAATGTACTTATACTCCAATTTTCTTTACTTCTATTTTCTATGGCATGACATAATGCTTTTGCAAATTCTTTATTTTCTAAATATCCCTCATATTTATTTATAATTAATTCTGATTTTTCTATACTAATAGGTACTCTTTTTTCTTCATTTAAATCATTAATCTCATTTTCTCCTATTAAACTAATAATACTACTTACATAAGATGGTTCAATATTATCTGGTAGCTTTAAAGCTAAGTTTCCAAATCGTTCTGGATTATTTTTAGCTATATTTTTAAATGTACTTGCAAATAATTCAACGCTACTTTCATAAAATCCACCTTCTACTTCAATCCATTTAGATCCTCTTCTTTTTCTTGTAAATCTTTTTTCCATATCCTTATTGGTAATTATATCAATCCATGTTTTATCACTAAATCTATGTGCATTGGGTGAAATTGTTGATGCTACAAATCCTCCATGACCATAACTTTTCTCATGTCTTAAATATACGTTTTTAAAGCGTCTATTTAAAACAGGTATTAAATACTTTGATTTTTTAGATAATCTTTCATTACACATATATGGTAATAAACTATATTGAATTTCTCCCCAATAATGGCAATATACAATAAAATGATTTTCATCTTTTTCACGATTTGTATCAATTCTATATTTTATTGTTTCTACAGCATCTTTTTCATGATAATTATATATAAATTTTTCAAACTCTATAAACTCTTTTTCTGAACAATATGGTGTAAATTTTCCTATAATCTTTTTTGTATAATAAAGTTCATCTGTATTTTCACCTGTTCTATTTAACAAATGTATTCCATCATTACTTCTAATCCAACTTAAAATATTATCTGCATATTCCATTGGCAATTCTACGGATGATTCTATAAGTATTTCATTAATTAAAAGTGAATTTGAACTTTTATAATTTTCTAGTAAATCTATAAATTTATCTGCATTATTTTTTATGATATCTGACATAGCCCTTTTTAATAAATACATACATGCTCTTTGAGCATTTTTATTAATTCCATAGTTAATTGACCATTCTTTTAGATTTTTGGAATAAATGCTATCCCCTTCTGGTACTAATGGTAATAACATTTCACATATCAAAGTCCCATCTACATCAGCTATTTTATCTATCTCATAAAACAAATCATCATCTATAGCTTTATGAATATCTGCTCTATTTTTCTTTGAAGTCTTTGAAGAATGAGTTATTATTTCCTTTAATAACTCTAATGATCGTTTTGGCTTATTTTCAAATAATTTATTAAAATCAAAATATCTATCTAACAAACACAGATTTGATTTTAACAATTTCATCCTTAATATAAACATATCATCGGAATCAAGGTAGACTTCATCACACGTACATCTATATAAAATTAAATCGCTTTCAGTATTTTTTAAAATATATGGATTTATTACTTCAACTACTTCGTCTGGAATTTCATGTTTTACAGATTCTAATAGTGAAACTGCCAATTTAACATCCTCTATAGTTCCACCAAGTAACTTATTTATAGTTTTATTACTAATTAAATATTTTATGAAAATTTTATGATTTTTGAATACCGTATCTATAAAACTATTTTTATATTTTTCATCTACTAAATATTTATCTAATAGATTTTCTAATGAATTTGTAATTTCATTAGATTGGCTAAGAACTTCTATATATAAATACTTCATAAAATATCTTACTTTATCACTATCTAATATTTGATGTCCTAAGTTTACAAATACATCAAAATCTACTTCTTGTATTTGTTGAAGTAACATCTCCATTTGATATCTTTTCATAGGAGTTTGTTTTCTTTTATCACCTATAATTTCAATTATATCTTCTCTTGCTAATACTTCATCTAGCATATCTTCAACTAAAAAATAATCAAAAAAGCTTTGATGTACAAATGACACTTTATCATTACTCTCATTAATTAAGCCTTCTGATTTCAAATAATTTATAGCAGTCGGTGATTGCTTTAATAATCTTGTATGAATTTCTAATCTGCCCTTTTGCTCCATTACAGATACCATTTGAGATAAAATATTATCTATTTCTATTTTTAAATACCCCTTTTTCTCAAATTCTTCCACAATTTGATTTAACCATCTTTTTATTAAGTCATTAGATGATTTAATATCATTTGATTTTTTGTCATTGTCTAACTGAGACCAAATATATAGATTGTTGGGTACTCTTAATATTTCTTTTAAACGCTTCGTATAATTGTAATATGAGTCTCCTACAACTTCTTTTACATTTAATAATTCTAATTTATCTATTTTTATATCTACCCATTTATCTTCTTTATCTATATTCTTCTCAATATTATCTTTAAATAAGGACTTTATAGATTTATCATTTTCATAATCATAAGTTCTGCAAACAAAGATAATAGATATTTTTTCTTTTCTAGATAAATTAATATTTTTCACTTGACTTATCATCTCTTTACAAACTTCTATAGAACTGCTTGAATGAGTATTTGTCCATCTTATTGCATCCAGTTGATCAAATATAATCACTGCCTTACTATCTTTATATAATTCATTAATACAGTGAATTGGTGACGCTCTTAAATCTAATTTATCACCATAATTTTTAGCATTATATTCTGGCATTATTTTATCCATCTTTAGAGCCAAAACACCAATATTTTTATTTCTAATTCTGTTTAATACTTCATATATACATCCACTTTTACCATATCCTGCTTTACCATGTATAACAATAGAATCTCCATTTTCTATTGCCGTTACAATCTTATCAACTTCTATTCGTTTAATAAATCTATTATCAATAAAGTTTACTGTATCCATAAATTCTTGATTTAGAAAATCAATCCTAGGTATAAGCCTATCATCAAAAGCTAAATTACGTAATAATATACCTTTATCTTGGAGATATTTTATTATCATGTCATATTTTAACTTATGTCCTAGTAAGTTTTCTTCTATTGCATAATTAGCTAATAAATTATGTATAATTTGTTGATTTCCAATAAAATACATCTCTATTTTATCTAAAATATTCTTTTTTTCATTTAAATCATCTGGTACAAGATATGCATCTGTTCTTCGTAGATAATTTTGTGCTTTTATTATATCCTCTGTATTTGATGTATCTAAATTCATACATTTACAGTAGTACTCAAATGCATTTATTATCTTTTTCCCTGATGTTTTTATCTGATATTCATAAAAATCTTGACTATTTTCACTTGAATTTAAAGCTCTCTCATGAAAACTATGTAGCATCAGACATGGTGCTGGGGATACTAAGACAAACTTTGATGTGCTACATCTATCTAAGTGTCCTTTAGCATTTTGTAAAATACCTTTATTATTTAAATCTGCAATTTCCCAAGTTTCATTACTAGCATTTCTACCTTTGCACTGATGATATTCTCTTGAACCATCTTTATTGATAACTACTATATCTACACCTTTTTCTTCCTCACCTATTACTTCTAATATAACTGAGTCTATTTCTTCTTTTATTATCCTTATAAGTTGATTTACAACCCATCTTGATTCATATCTATTCCCAAATTTATCAGCTCTTCCTCCAAGTTCGTATGATGCCATAACTTCACCCCCATATTTTTAAGATATATAAAATATTAAAGTAACTTTTTTATATTTTAGGTTTACAATTTGTACTTTTTTGCATATAATAATAGTGACAGCACTCACGACGCCTATGGTAAATTTTACTACGCGGAATAGGTGTGAGGCATTTAAAATAAGTTAAAATATATAGACTAGATAATTTATTATCTAGTCTTTTTTCCTGTTAAGATACTTTTCCAACCTTTTATAAATCCCATATTATGAAAATTTTTAAACTCATATTTAAATACTATTTTTTCAAATTCATCTATAAAATTATTCCATAATAATTCATCATTTATTAATATTTTGAATATAATCAATGATGAAAATAAACTATTGGTTCTGATTCCTGTAGATTTATATTGTTTTGGTAGCTTTATCTCTTTCTTTAGTTTTCCATCATGTAATCTTTCATAGTGGGCACATCTGTTTCTAATTTCTGATAAAGATTGTATCCAAAACCTTACTATACCTGCATTTTTCACAACATCTCTATCCTCATAATTATTATATATGATTTTTTCACGATCACTGTTTTTCATGTTACTATATAACTTGGATAAATCTGTAAATGATAGTATTTCTACAGCTACCCATATTGGCATATTTCCATTATATATATTTTTATGATGTTTTATATAAGCTTTATCTTTATAACTTTCAATTTTTTTATCTAATATTTGAACAAACTCATTATGATAATCTTCATTATAAAAATTATCTTTGTTTAAGTGTCCATCTTCTCCAAAATTATGTGCTATGTAGTATGCTATATACGTCCTAAAATTTATTTCTATTTCTTCAGTTAACTGAGTAAATAGCTTTCTTAGCTCAGTATCAAATTTATATAAATTATACATTTCTTCAAACTTAGTACCTTCTCTAAACTCTTCTTTGCCTAATACATAAAAATATATAAAGTATCCACTCAATCTATAATAATTAACTCTTGATAAAACTTTTTTACATATTCTCTATCTTCTATTACAAGTTTTCTTTGTTCAAGAATATCTACTTGTTCATCAAAAGTCTTTGCTTTTTTCAAAGGTTTTATTAACTCCTTATCCAATGTAGGTTTCCCCCTCAATTGTATTTTCATTGATTCATTATATATTCTACCATATAGCATCAGATTTAGTTAAGTTTGTTATGCTGTTTTGTTAAAATATTTCTTTGTTTCTCATATATAGTTAATTATCCTTAGACTATTTTTTTATTTCAAGCTTGGCTTCAGTTAAGCTTCATAGCCATGTTTTTTTAACATATACAAAAGATTTTCTCCATTGATTAGTGTAAGTGGTTTATCTTTTATATATTCATAAGAATCCCTTCCAGAATCAGCAGTTGTAACTAGTGTCCCTTTCATCGCTCCTTCATCTGATACTATTGTTGCAAGTTCTCTAATAGCGGAAATTCCAACTATATTTGTATATCTCTTTGCTTGTAAAATTATTTTTCCACCTTTTATTGGATCCGAATCTACTATTACTCCAACGTCTTTGATATCTTGTGTTACATTAACTTCCACATTATCTTTTGCATATTCCTTTTCAAATAATTCTCTTATAAGATGTTCAAATTCTTCCCAATGCATGGATGCTAGATTATATCCTTTTATTTTATCACGATTTCATGGGGTTTTATAAATCGCTTATTGTATTTACTTGTATTACATATTGGTGCAACAGCAACTAAGGCACTTAGTTTCATTCCTGCTCTTCCCTTCATTATTTTAAACATAATTTAGGGTCGACTTTTGTTAAGTTCTATTTCATGAAGATTTCTACTGAAGTTTGTAATGATAAAATACAATTTGCTTCTTCTTGTCCATTGCTTCTATTTAGTTCTGTTAAATTTCCATTGAATACAATTCCTTCTATATTGTTTGCTATATCACTCATATAGATATCGTAGTTTAGTCTTAGACATAACTGGTATAGTGATTTTTTGCATCAATTCTTGGCTTGAAACGTCAAGATTTTCACTATCAGTGGGTTTTATAAGGTGCAAAGGATTCAGTCGCTACATATATTTAAACAAAAATAAAAGCTAGTCCTTTAATGACTAACTTTTTATTATTTATTATTATATTTAGCAAAACTAATTAAATACCCTAAAGTTTTATACTTCTAGTACAAGTCTTGGATGACTTGTGACTCTGTTGATACTATTTATTTAAAATGTCAAGCAGTCCAACTTTAAAAGTCCCAGCTAAATTTTTAATTTCATCATTTATTTCTCTATTAAAATTTTGAACAACTATGTTTTCTTTGTAATACTTTACAATTTCATTTCTATATCCTGAACCTTTTCCCCATCTTGACTTTACTTTATCCCAGAATATATTATTATCTTTACTATATACTTCTTCTTTCAGTTTATCGTAAAAGTACCTATTTATTACTTCTATATATTTAAAGAAATATTTATTAATATCTTTCTTAATAAATTCTAAAGAACTCTTTTGATTTTTATTAAGATTACTATTTTGATAAATATTATCTAATTCTAATATTACAACATCCTTAATTTTTTTCAGCTTCACCTTTATATTTGTCTCTATAAAGTTTGCTCCTTCACAGTAAATATCATAGTAATTATAAATCCCATGCCTATTATTTATTGCCATTAATGTACTTGGAAATTTACTACTAATATAGTCATCATATATTTGAGTTATTATTTCTTCTAAATTGTATTCTATCTTTTGCTCTATAATGTATTCACATATATGACTTACATCTAATTTAGAGTTTTTATCTATATCAGTTTTTATATTGTTATAAACTTCCATTAATTGATCTGTCTCTTCTGATAGTTTAATATCATATTCAGTAATTAAATTTATGATTTCTGACTCAAACTTATTTCTTTCTTCTAGTCTTATACTTTTTTTATGGTTAATTATATCATTTCTATTATAATCGAATTCATCTAAATCATCTTCAAGAATTACTATTTTTCCTTCTTCATCTAAGAATCTTCTTGGATTACAATATACAATATTTTCTTCAAGAATTCTTACACTTTCATCTTTGAATATTTGTACAACTTGATTATACTTTTCATTTATTCCATCTATTTCACTCTCAACTTTGCCTTCAAAGTTAATTACTCTATCTGGTTCTCCGTCTCTAAAATTAACAATATAACCAATTCTATTTATACATTCCATTTCTCTATCATATACATAGTGGTCCATTAAATCTATTATACTTTTTGATGGACTGTTGAATTTATCAACAAATAAAATTATATTATTTTCTCCATTTCTAAATAATCGTTTTAAATCACTTCTATCTGTATTAGATCCGGCTTCAAGACCTCTTGTATCTATTATCTTATTTACACGATTTAGTAAACTAAAGTCAAATATGTATTTACTTAATTTAACAATAATTTTTGATGGTAAGGGTGCATCTTTTATACTAACTAAGTTTAATTTCTTAAACATTTTTTTAATCCAAATTTTTTCACTTTTTTCCTTATTATCAAATTCAAATTCTATTTTAGTTCTTTGATCTAAATTTGCTAATGATATTACCATATTTTTAAAATCTTCAAATTTATCTGGATCATACTGTAATGCTAATTCTCTAGCTAAATCTATTTTTTCTTCATTTATTGCTTTCTCTGTTAACCTTGTCATATTTCTGCATGCTCTTAATAACTCTGTTGGAACCGATCCACCTTCGTTTAACTCCAAATTGTGAGTGTTTTTAAATATAGTACTAGCAAAGTTACTTAAAATATCTACTATTTCATCCTCTTCATATGGCTCTATTATTATTTTACTTGTTTTAGCTTCACTTTGTGTTATTTCTACTTCAGAAATCGTTGTAGCACCTGAACCTGTTTCAAGCACATCTTCTTCCACTATATACTTTCGACCATTTTTTTTATTAATTTTGTCCCTTTCAACTATTAAACCTAAAATAAAGTCTATTGCAGTTGTTTTTCCTGCTCCCTTATCAGCGATAAATACTAACGAACACTCTTCTTCTAATTTATCCTGTAATTCATTTATCCTCTGTTTAATTTTAGATAATATAGCACTATTTTTAGGATAACCTTCTATGTACCTATCTATTTCTAAATTAAAATCTTTTATACTCATATTTCCTCCGATGTAGCTACTTTCATTAAATAATTTATATCACTCTGTAAATTTAATACTTCAACCTTTTTCTTACAATTTGGACACAATAATAATATTGCATCTCCTTTAACATTTGTGTCGTCTAATTTGTACACTTCCAAATACGGTTCTCCATTATTAGTATAAAATGGTGCTCTATTGCCACATAATTCGCAATTGCATTTGGCTCGTTTTTTTGCTTTTTCTAAGTCCGCAATTGAATAGGTTTCTTGTTTCAATACCTCCTTAATTGTATGTATCTCGTCATAAGAACCTTCATAAAAATATCCTAAATCAACATCAAAGTACTCAGATATTTTTAATAATACTTTCATATCTGGATTCCTCATTCCTCTTTCATACATTCCTAATGCTGATGAAGATATACCTATGGAATGAGCTACTTGATCTAATGTTTCTTTTTTATTGTGTCTTAACTTTCTTATTTTATATCCACAGCTTGTATTCATATTTGAATATTATCATAAAATAACACATTTGTAAACATCGCACATTCGTGTTTTTATTTATCTATAACAAAAAAGTACTACCTATTTTTAGATAATACCTTTTAACTCGCTCTATCATTTAAATACTTTTTATAAATTTATTTATACTTTACACAACATGCTTCTAATCCTCTCCTAAGACTTTTAACATATTCACTATCATAAGTCTTTTCCTCCTGTGTACTTCTACAACCCATCATGTTAATACTTAATAGTAAAGATAATAATAAATAATTAAATTTTTTCATACTTTTAACCATCTCACTAAGTGTTTCCCCTTGAAGACAAATCTCATCATCAATCAAGGAAAACAAATAAGCAATATTCACCATTTATAGTTTCATTCATTCGTTCTAAAATATATTTTTGATTTATTGTATTCAAATAACCCATTTCTGAAGTTATTTTTTAATTTCTCTTCATCAGATATGGTTACTTTAGTAAAACCTTTATTTAAAAGCTGTTTTATCATATTTTTCTCCAGTTATGCTTCGCTTTAGTAACTCATACTCCCCTCCAATTATTTCTTTACTTTTATGGTATATTTCTTACTACAATATTATACATTATATATAAGCGACTCCATATTTTTTCATTAAATTTATATTTAATCTATTTTTTATTACTTAATCTTTTTTCATTTAAACTTTATAAAATTATGTAGTACTGAAGTATATATTAAATTTCACTTAATATTTCCCAAATAAAAATACCGAAGACTCCGATTATATCTTTGTCTTCGGCTGTAGCCTATTTATTTTCATTCTCAAAAGGAGTATACCTTTCTTTTCTATACTTCCCAAAGTACCCATCAGCAGAGTACTCAAAAACTTCATATGTGTTTTTATCAACGTAAAACATCATATTGCTTATTTTCCCAATCTTAAAAATATAGTACTTTCCCTTTATTTTAGTTGGGTGATCACCATCTCCCTTGTACTCCACGTCTTTAAACTCCTTTCCACAGGAATTTATGATTGATTTCTTTGCTTTATTAATTTTGTCTGACTTTGTTTCTTTAGTAGTTTCTTGTTCTTGTAAATGATCATCTTCTTTTACGATGGATATTTTATATTTACTTATATCTTCAATTAAATTTTTTATGCTAAAATCAGTAAAAATCCCTATTTCCAGCCCTATAGAGATACTTATTATCACTAAGATCCATGGTATGTTTTTGTTTTTTATTTTGTTGCCTAGAGTTTTTATAATGTTTTTCTTCTCTTTTACTTTTTTCTTGCTTTTCATGTTTTTAGGTCTTCGTCTTCTTCTTTGACCCGCCTTATTTGATTTATTGTTTTGTTCTAATCTTCTTCTATCTTTCACATCTTACCCCCACTTTAAATTACTAAATGTCCATATCAACTATATAATACTTTTCTTCTTTGCTTTGAATTACTATTTTTTTATCTTCTTTTGATATGTCACCATTATTGTTAAGAGTTATGGAAAATTTCATATCTAAATAGTCTTTGTCTGGATTTTTTCCTTCATAATATTTCTCATCAACTAAGGGTTTTACACTTATGGATTCTTCTTTTATGTCTTTTCCTTTAGTGTCCATATTGTTTAGAGTAAAATCTACGTAAGCTTCAACAAGGTCGCCTTTCTCTATTTTTTTCATAGATGAATTATGGGCATCCATATCATCTTCTGAAAGCTCTTTTGGTGGATTTTTTTTGTAGTAAAGATGATTTTCATATATAGCCAGTATATCTGATGCTGTTTTACTTCCATTTTCTTTAAATTTCTTCAACTTGTCCACGTTATTCAAATCTGGACTTAGGCATTTTATCATTGTGCTTTTGTCCTTGTTATAAGTTGCTTGCACAAAATGGGCTACTACACTTTGTGATGATGAGTTTGCTTTGCTAAACTTATTTTTAATTAACCTTTTGCTGTAAGTTCCTATAAATATTCCTATACTTACACATAAGATACATAACAACACATTCTTAAGTATTTTTTTCATTTTTATAATAGTACCTTTCTAAAATAGTTTTAAATTTAATATTTGAATTTTTTAGCTTGATGTTTTGAATAAAACTATTCACTACCTATTACTATATATACGTTAGTTGTTCATTTTTCTATATACTTTAAACATTGGCTAAATAAAATTTTTCAAAAAGAAAAAACTATTCTGGTATATGTGCAAAGAACATATATCAAAATAGTCTTTTTAATAACTTTTTCATTTTTATATTAACAATCAATAATACTGGATAAATTATTAATCCATATCATCCACACTATAGTCGTCTATACTATAGTCACTTATACTTCCTTTAAAAACAACCTCATTATCATTATTAAAAATAATATATTCAAAGACCTCACTGCTATAGCCTAGATCTTCTCCTTTTTTAAGTTTATAATCAAAGTCTTCATTTATATGTAGGTTTCTTTTTTCCTTAGGATAGATTTTTACCTTATTTTTCAAAACAATATAATCTTTATTTATTAATTTTTTTACTAAGGATGGTGATTTAATTTTTATACCAAATTCTTGAACTTCATTACTACAATTAAGTATTGATATTTTCCCATTAAGACTTAGTTTATTTTTTTCATATTCAAATTCAACATATGTTTCATCCCTATTCATATAAATTGAGTTTAAATTATGAGAAAAGCTTTTATAAATTTTAGCGCCGTATCCTCCTAAACCAATAAAAACATTCATTAATATTATTGTTACAATAAATCTAAAAAGTGGTGAATTTATAAAATAATTTTCTTTTTCACTATTTATACCTTTCAAACAATAGTAAATTACAACCATAACTATAATTACATAGTAATAAAATGTGCCGTTGCCAAAAGTTATTGGCTTAAATATCCTTTCCATATATGGCGAAGGGTTATTATTGCTATTTCCCATTAGGATAAACATTAATATTAGCCCTATATAAGAAATAACTAGTTTTTTGTTATTAAATTTTTTCACTTTGTTTTCCCCCAATATGATTATTTAATTTAGAAATATATACCAATTATATACTAAAGATTTATATAATTCCAACTTTATAGAAATCCTATTTTATGGAAAAACCAAGGGTGTATCTTTTTTGATACACCCTTGGTTTTCAAAACAAATCTTACTTATTCACTTTCACAAATTATACCCATGCAATTTTACACTTTATCCAAATGAAAAACTGGTTTTACCTGACCTATGGTATTTCCCAAACTATTTTTTAAATCTTCTCCTCTAAATCTATCCAACGCCTTAATCTCTTCCAAAGTCAGCACACCAAGATCTTCCAAACATCTCATAACAACAGGAGCCACGGCCCTTGTGTAATTTCCATCTTCTATTTTTATGGCAATACCAATATCTGCACCCTTTACGGCCACGCAGTAAACACCATCAGCTCCCAGCTTTCCTATAAGCTTTCCATTGGTGTTTTTTATTAATTCTGTACAAAATCCATCTGTACCAGCAACCATCTCTGGTGCATTGTTCATGGACCTAAAAATTCTATCACAAGCATTTTTCACATCTATTTGTAAATCATCAGTATTAGTAAATTTGGCAAAAGCTAGAGCAGCATTGTAAAGAGGCATGCCGTGAACAGGAACGCCGCATCCATCTACTCCTATTAGAATTTTATCTTCATCTATTTCACAAAAACCAGCTACAAGTTTTTTTATATCTTTTTGTATGGGGTGATTTATTGAATTATAATTTTCTATGTCATATCCTTTTGCTAAGCAAGATGCAAGCATTCCACTGTGCTTTCCTGAACAATCAGAGTTGGCTGAAATTAAGTGAATATGATTAGCTATTTGAAATGTTTTGTAATCTTCATCTAAAGAATATCCACCTCTACAAAGAAGGTTTTCTTGTGTTAATCCTATTTTCTCAAGTATTTGATCTATGACTTTTTTGTGTATGTCTTGGCCATAGTGAGATGCGCACATAAGTGCTATTTCTTCATCTTCAAAATTGTATTTTTCATTGGCACCACTTAAAAACACATTTATAGCTTGAACTGGTTTCAGTGATGAACGTAAATATGCAACTTTGTAAGGATCTCCTTTGTAGTATTTAAGTTTCCCATCTTTTCCTACTACTGCCACGTCACCTCTATGGATGTTTTCCACCAATGGACCTCTACTTACTTCCAAAAGAACTTCTGACATTTCATACTCCCCCTTTTTTATTTAACCTAGCAACTGTGTATTTATCTAAAAATATTTAATATTTATACTTATATTATATATTTTTTCTTATTTTAAGGTTAAACTTTAGGATTGTATACTTGGAGAAGAAATATAATACCTGTAACCTTTGTCTTATTTTCCTTATATGATAAAGTAATATTAATTTTTGAAAGTTGGTGATTATATGGAATTTAACCCAAACAAACTGGAAACCACATTCATACCACCTATGACACCCTTGGGCCCAATTGAAGGCAGAAAATACACCCTTACTCATTCAGATACTACAGGAATGCTTTTTTTAGATATTGGCCCTGAGTACAATTATTCTGCCATAAATGAAGAAATGAGAGATGAACTTCTGGGAAAATATAAAAGATACGGTTATAACTCTTATATATTGATTTTTTATGCTTATGTTGGTGATTCTGATTATTTTGCTGCATCAATGAAATACGGCGCTTTTAAATATCATCTGCCTTTTGCTTTTCAATCTATTTTTTATGGAGATAAAGAATTGTTAAATGAGAATGATTTTTTACTTGATACACCTATTTACGTGAAATTTGATTCTGAAATTGCCATTTTTGATAACTATGAAAACTATGGTTATATAAGAGACTACATCTTGTAGTATGTAAAAAAGCCACTAACTAAAATTAAATTTTAGTTAGTGGCTTTTCATCTATTTAACTTGCTTGATTTTCAAGTTTATTTTCATCATCTTTTTTAACTGCTGATTTAAACATAGTAACTGCTGTGTAAAGTACAACTGCAACTACTAACCAGTTTAACCAGTATACTGGAAGATTAGTAACAAATTTTAATGCAAGTATTGAACCTACTATACCACCTATAGTTATACCCATAGATACTTCTCTTACGTAAGCTCCTTCTTTAACAAACTTAGTACAAGCTATTGGTCCAACAAATGCACATGATCCCATCATTATTGGGAATGCTGCCTTTGGATTCATTCCAAGAAGTGCAACCATTGCCATACATGGTGCATATAATCCTATACCTGCAGTCATTAATGCTCCAAGTACAAAGTTACCTACAATACCTATTATTAACTTAGTTCCTTCAAGTCCCATAGCATCTCCACCTGCTGGCATTACTCCTAATTGTTTTGCTATTAGTAATCCTGCTGTACCAAGTAAAGCTATTCCCATAGTTAACTGAACTTTCTTTTCTGGTAATTTAGATATTATACCTGCTCCTATCCAAGAACCTGTTACTGCTGCAACTATCATACATACTAAAGTAAATATATCAATTTCTATTACTGTTAATGACATAAGTGCTTGTGCTACCATTGGTAGTGCATGAGCTACGTTTAATGTTCCTGGTAATAATTTATCAGGTACGTTAACCTTCTTGTCAAATTTTAAAATTGCTGTTGTTGTTGCAAATGATCCTACCCCAATTGCATCTAGGAAATCTGTTACGAATCCTATGATTAAACTTTTCTTAAAAATACCATTGTTAGCTGAATCTCTGTTTTTTCTAAAGTCATTTACATAGACTGTTGAAAACCCTGCTGAAATTACTGCTATTGCCCCTAAAATTGCTTTTAACATAATTATTTTGCCCTTCTTTCTTTTATTGTCGCGAACAAATTATATCACCTTCGAAAATGTTTTCCAATAGTATTAATATTTTTTTATATATATTTTTCATTAATTTTATATTTATTTTAATCATCGTAAAATTCTAATTTTTAACACAATTTAGAAAAATATACAATTTTAGGTAAACTATCAACTCAAAACTTTGTGGAATAATTAACTAAATATATCTTATTTTTCAATCGTTTCTAATTTAGTTAACTTATAAGTTTTATCTATGTCATTAAATATAAATTCGTATTTATTGTTAAATACTTTTTCCTTTTGCTCATCATCTTTTGTTATTTCATATACTTCTTTTACAGTTATACTACCTTTTCCTTCATCCTCATTATAATCAAAATTAATTATCTCATGATTAACATATCTTTCACTTACACCTTTTTCATAGAACTTAGGTACATTACTTTTTTGCTCATTATATAAATCACTACCTACACTAAGATAGTCTTCTATATATGAAAAATCATTGTAATTTACTGCATCTGCAAAGTAGTATAAATAATCATAAATCAATGTAGATACAGAGTCTTTCACTTCGTCTGATGATGGTGGCTTAGTATATTCATAACTTAAGTATATATCTGAACTTCCAATAATTTCTACCATATTACTTTTTATGCTCTTTCCTTTATATTTTAAAATACCATATACAGTATCACCATCATTTAATCCTGATATTGTTTTAATTTCTCTTGCTGTTTTACCTGTACTTTTGTCGTTTACGTAGATGATAGCCTCTGCTTCATCACTATTTATTTTGTTGTTGTTAATAGTTCCTTCCATGTCTATGTAGTTTGTTAGTTCACCATAGAAAAGATCTATTTCTTTAGATGCTTTTGTCTTTGCAAATTCATTGTCACATGATATAACTAATTTGTATTTTCCTGGTAAAAATGGCCCTATTTCTCCACCTTTTAAATCTTCCTCTATTAAATCTTTCCCATTATATAAATCAATTTTTGCGTCTTTATATGTTGATTCTAATTGTATATATCTAGGATTTACACCTATGTAGTACTTTTCTTTAAACAATACCTTCTTACTTACGATATTAAATGGGCTATTGTTATCTGTACTGTCTTCCACTGGATACATTTCTCTTAAGTATTGAACATCATTATTTAAATTTGATGGATTTTCTTTGTAGTATTCTATTATTAGTCCTAAGCTGTCTTGTGATATATTTAATCTTTTGTCACTGGAAATCATTATTTTTTTTAGTTTAGATGGATTGTCATTTATTATTGCTTCCTCAAATTGATTAATTACTTTTTCTTGAGTTTGTGGTATTGAAACAACTGTTACCCCTGCAATAAATAGTACTGAAATTGAAAGTATTAGAATTTTTTGTAGTTTGTTTAGATTTATAACTTTGTTTACAACTTTCTCCCCTTTTTCTTTAAGAAATGATTTTGCTTTTTTAGAGTTTTTTGATACTTCTATGCCTATATGGCCAAATGTTGTATCTTCAACATTTTTGTATGTATTGTTAGAATTTGTATTACTAGGATTGCCATTTTCCTTTTGTAAATTTATACTGTTTGTATTTTCTATTTTATTACCGCATTTATAGCAGTATTTTTCATTGTTACTTACTTCTGTGTTGCATTTATTGCACCTCATAATTTCCGCCCTCTCAAATATTTTAATTTTTTAAACATAAACTAAAAAGGACATTGAACCTTAAATCCAATGTCCTTATAATATAATTTTAATAGTAATAAGACATTGCCCCAAACATTGAGCCAAACATAACTACAGATAAGAATATTAATATAACTGCTAAAATTGCTGGTATTAAGAATAATACTAGTGGAAGCACCATATTTGTACCACCATTTTTGCTTATTAATGATTGTCTATAACTACTATCTGCACAATTAATTTCTTGGAATTTTTTATTTACATGATCTAAGTATAGTGAATTGGCAAAAGTACCTAAACCTATCCAAATGCATATATCTAATATCCATCCTATAATAGGAATAAATGATAATAGTAAACTTGCTAAAAAATATAATAAACCTTGCACGTACATTTTTCTATATAGTAGCCAATAAGTACCTGCCAAAAATGCTGACCAGTTCCAAGTTTTTTTGTCTCCAGTCATTTTAATTTGCTCAAATTTTCCTAAATAGAACATTTGATTTTTTGAAATAAATATGTTCATTTCTTCTTCGCTATAATCAGTCCTATTATAACTGCCTCCAGAGTTTCCTCCCTCTGAATTATTTTTGCTAAGTTCTACCCTTTTTAGAGGCTTTCCACAATTGTTACAAAACGAACTTGTTGCTTGATTTTCTTTACCGCACTGAGTACAAAAAACCAGGGTTGAATCTGTTGATTCCATATACATCATCCTTTCTTAATAAATTACTTAAAAATAAAGCTGTAAATTTTTATATTAATTATCTATGTAAAACCGTACAACTTTATTAACCCGAAGAGTATAATATCATATATTATTTTCTAAATTTGTCGGAATTTGTATTTTGAATGTATTTTTTTAATAAAAATAATATTTTTTATCGTAAATAGTTTTATTTTAGCAAACAAATATCCAGCCTAATAATTTAAGCTGGATATTTTACTTATATATTAATTACTTTTCTTTTTTTCCTTACTGTCCATATAAATTTTTGTTGTTACATTCATATTCTCATCTAATTTTTTCTTATTGTCATTTAATGACTTTAGCAAACTTCCTTTGTTGTTTTGGTCATACTCATTATTTACTAACATTGTTGTATCTTTTATGTACTCTTTCATAACCTTAGCCACATCATATATGTCACCATTGTCAGAATCTGATTTGCTAACTATGTATGATGCCAAGTAGTAATTATCTTCCAAGTCATCTGTCAACTTTTCGTTTTTGTACTGATCAATTAAATAGTTCATTGCTTCTTGCTTAATATCCTTTGACGTATTTGCATATAAATCATCTAAGGCTACTAGTTTATCAATAGTTTTCAACTTATCTTCTGTTTGTTCTAGATGAGAAGTTATTTCCTTTGATTTGTTAGCATATTTGGCCACTTTATCAAAAGATTTTATATTTAAATTCTGAAGTTTTTCTTCATTTTCTAATTTATCTTTATTTTCTTCGTATGCTTTGTTCACTTCTTCTGGTGTTTTTAAGTCTGCTAAATTAACACTTGAACTATTTGAGTTACATCCTACTAAACCTAACATTAAAATACATAAGATACTTTTTTTTAGAATTGATTTCATAATACCCCCTATTTACCATTTTGCCAAATTTTGTTATCCAACAATCATTATATCATTTTGTCTAAATTGTTTTGGTAGTATTTATAAGTATTACTACTTTCTATTTTGTATTCTAATAGAGTTTGCTTTTTCAATTTTCATTTAATCCATATTGAGTGTTTTTTCCCAGGAAGTCATCTGTATTTCTATTTTGTTTAGTTCAGGCTATGTTAGCCTTTTTGTAATATATTAAAATTATTTATTAATTACTTTGATTTTTATAAAAATTTTCAAGTATCATTAATTCTACTTGCAAATCTTCTTTTTTTCTTTTGCTAGTAAAATAACCAATAACCATCCCTATAAATGCATATAAAAATACATTTGCTATTTGCCAAACTAAATTATCTGATACAATTGTATATAGCTCACCTACCAGAAGACCTACAAACCCTCCAATAAATCCTGCTATGCCCATTTGTTCTATTATAAATGTTGATAGTGATTTTCTTTTTCTTTCTATGACTTTACTTAATAGTTTCTTATCCATAAAATGTTCACGTCCTCGCTGTTTGTATTATGTAGTCATTGCCAACTATAGCTGAATTATATAATATATCAGCAATCCTTGTATTGCAAGTATTATTACTATTTTAGTTTAAATGTTAATTTAACAGGATTGTGATCACTATATATAAAGTCTTCATCTATATTTTCTGCTCTAGCTTCAACATTGTCCGATACAATAAACCCATCTAAAACTGAAGTATAGTTAACACCTTTTTTATAGGGGATATCGCAGCTTCTACATGTTGGAACTTCTGTATTATTTAAAGCTTTTACAACACTCAATCCTTTCACAATATCCTTGTCATTTAGCTCAAATACCCACTCAGGAATTTTCTGTTTACTTTCAAATGCGTCTACAGTTCCTCCTAAAGCGTGATTAAAATCTCCACCAATAATTACATAGTTTCCTTTTTTATATTCTTCTTCCATGATTTTGTTAAGCAATTTTAGCTGGCGTACTCTTATAGTACCACCTTTATCATAAGCAGACATGTGATTATTTATAAGAACTAGTTCCTTATTATTTTCCACTGGATAACGTGATATTGTAAAACAACGGTCCAAGTCGGAGAATTTAGTAAAAAAGCTTTCATCTACTGGATAGCTTTTTCTTGTTGCTGATGTGGCCTTGTATTTCGACATGGTAAGCAGTCCTGCCTCCACACTTCCATGGGGCTCATTTAAAGGATATAACATATATGGTGCATGAAAATTCAGTGCAAATATGCTTGAGTAATTTGGAAGTTTTTCCTGGAAACTTTCCTTTTGATTTATATTATAACTACGAGTGGCATTCACATCTACTTCTTGTAGCAATGCAAAATCAGGTGAAAGTTTTTTTACTGTTTCTATGGATCCATTAGTGTTTTTTAGAGCATTTTCTTTACTTACTGCTCTTGAATGTTTTCCCACAAGGGCAGTCCCATCTTCCATTTCTCCAGTATCCATAAAGAAGGAATAATCCTGGTCATAAGCTCCAAAGCCAATGTTGTATGTAACCGCTGAGTAATCTTCACCTTTTTTTAGGGTTTCTTTTTTATTGTTGGTGATTTCCAGTGACTGATCGTCTTCTATTCTATAGTAGTTAATTTGCATATAAACTATATAACCTACTACAAAAACTACAAGTGCTACTAATACACCACCCACACCAATAAGTACTTTATTTAAGGTTTTTATGTTCTTCGCCCCCTCTTCATTGTTTTGTCATATTTTATAAGCACTAATATTAATATTATATCAGCAAATTCCATTAGAATATATAAAATCCTTTTTACTTGGAGTGTATAATTTCCTTTATTATTTGATTTTATTAGTTATAAAAGAGGTTGTTCCTAATATGCTGTTGTATATATTTATTATAATTAATAAATAATTAAAAAGGAGAGGGATAAAATGTCAAAAGAAAAGCCTGAATTAAAAAATGGAGACCAAACTTATAGAGTAAATAGTGATAATTTTGGTTTAGATACTAGTGCAATTTTACCTGATTATGAAGATACATGTGAAAACGATGATGAAATACCATTCTAGATAATCATAACAATTTAAATATCTTGTTAAATAAAGTGGTGTATCAAAATGTACTGCACACCACTTTATTTATTTATCTTGAACTAAATTTCTCAACTGAGCATAAGAAAGTCATATGAAAATATAACATTTCTTATGACTTTCTCCATTTACTCAATTAAACTCCTTGGCTATATTTCTGCTTCTTTCACGTATACTCAAAGTCTTATGCATTGGTATATATACTTACACCTCCATATATTTTGACAACTATATAAGTTTGTCTATACCTATTATATCTACCATTTGTTGTAAGTTTACTGGAATATCATGTATTAATATATTCATAATATCACCCCGTTTTTATATATTTATTTATAATATCATTTCCTACTAGGCATTTTTAAGGTATCATATAGTTATATTGTAATCCACATATCATCACTTATAAGCTTTAACATGGCTGCTATACCCAAAGGAGTTTTTCCCACACCTTATCTTCCACAGGTCAACTAAGAGGAATTATTATTAGAAACATCACAGCAAAATTTCATCACTTGGTGTTTGACCTTAATTGGGTAGGGATTTCCACAGAATAAATGAAAAGAAACTTTTAATGACTTTTAAAAACACTTTAGCTGATTTACAATCTCTCATAGCTAACCTTGGTTTTCCATAGCAATTTTTCTCTATTTGTTAGTTAGAATTGAAGGTAAACTTCAAGCTCTGACAGATAGTATAAGCGATCTGTCTCACAATATTACGAATATGACCAATAAGTAAAGAAAAGGTGTGTATCTTTTAATAAGATACGCACCTTTTTATTCTGTATAAAACAATATTATCCTAAAAGCTATATATAGTAATGTTCCTGAAACAATGGCATTTACTAGCACTCTTTTAAATTTACTTGTATTATTCAGCTTTGATAATATAAAGGATGCTAAATAGTTTCCCAAATAAGTAATAATTATAGAACATAATATACAGGCTATAAAAAGCCACATTTTTAAACTCCCCCATTCTCTAATTTTAAATATTTTACATCTAAACATAATCTACTATCATCTCTTAGAAATTTCCCATAAAAAATCATTTTATCACCTACATGTATGCTTTCTACATATTTAATACATTTTTTATTAGCAAATATCACAGATGATCCTACACAATATTTGTCATCACTTGCCATTTCTATAAATATGTCTTTATACTCATCAAATTCAATATGTGATACTGTGCCTATTAACTTTATGTATTTATCACAATATTTTTTATCAGCTCTCTCTTCATTTTCATTATAGTCATTTAACAATTTACTCTCTTCTATTTCAATTTTTTCTTTTTTACCTTTAATAAGATAAGCCCCTAATGTCAATGCTATTACAAATATCAAACTACTATATCTTAAGATTTCCATATAGTAACCATCTTTAAGTCTTGTAATTATACCTACTGAACACATAACCCAAATTGCTATAGAATCTACTTTTGGGTCATTGGCGTAATAAAGTTTTGAACATCTAATTAATTTTTTCATTCTCATCCCCCATTGCCTAAGCAAGTATCTACTGATCATTTTGTCATATCAAATGATTTAGATATTTTTTCCATAGTTTCTTTGTCTACTGATTTATTTGCAACTAAGAATGTAGTGTTATAATCGTCTCCCTCAAAAAAAATAAGATAATTATTAATAATCTTGCCATTTAATTCAAAGGTGCAAGTACTATAAGTTGCACTATTAGAAAATGTGCAGGATTCTGTTTCAGGATATTTGAAAGGAGGTATGAATACGTTTTTTACACTTATATCATTTCCTAAGTCATAATTTTCAAAATAATACCCCTTATCATCCCCTTCATTTTCATCAAAATCTTCCTCATTTTCAGATAAAGCATCATTTGAAATTAATTCATACTGAATCAAATAAACATTATTTCCTTTTTCTTTGATAGGCTTATCAGCAAAATATAATAATCCTTTTTCTGTTTTAAAACATTTCCACTCTTTTGGAACTTTTATGACCCCCACATTTTTTAACTTTATTTCTTTATAGTCTTTGTATTTATTAATATATTGATATAAAAGAATTGAAATTGCAGATACAATTATTATTACTATAGAAATAATAATTCTTTTTTTCTTCATAATATCTCCCCTTTAGAGTATAATGCTTAAATCCATCTTTGTTATATGTTGTAGTATCCATAACTTTTTCTTTGGTAACTACAAAGTTTTAGCTTGTCTTATTTCCACCTCTATTAAAAATTTCCCAAGTATTTTTAAGTTTATAATATCAGCATCATTATTGAATATCCTTTTAAAACTCATTTTTAAATCTATTATATTCCTCTGTAGAGATACTAATAATTTTGTGACTTCTATCATAAAGTTTAATACATAATTTTTCTCCAAAATAACCTTTATCCACATAATAGGATTCTATGCTACTTATCTTAAACTTTCCATTCCACATACTTATAATAAAATTCTCACTTATATAAGAATAGGTTAGTATACTTAACAATAAAATCATTATTGATAATAATAAATAGATATCAATAATGTCATATATAAATTTATTAAAACTGTTAAATATCATTATTAAGATTAATATATTTTTTAAAATAATTAAGTATATTACACCTACCCATACTCTTTTAGGAAATTTTAAAGGCTTATATTTTAGCATTATTTTAATTCTTTTACTAATCGCTAATATTATTAAATTATATATTAAGTATTTAATGCATGCCATTATAGAAGTATTTATATATAAATTTTTTATATACACAATGACTATGATACATAATATATATGATAGTATTTTATCAATATATAATAACATCTTCATTTTAGAATATAACCTCCCTTTTATCTTATATATTTCAACTTTGGTAAACATCTTGTCTAAAAAAAATTTAAATTTAATAACTATTTAAGATAAAATGGATTTGTTTATTCTAATAATACATACCTTTGAATTTTCTGGTTTGTCTTTATGCCACTTTCTATTACAATATCAGTATCTTTAATTGGAATATCATCGTCATCTTTATATATTCCTAATATGAATTGTGTTAGGTTCTTAATTTTAGTACCTGGTTTTATAACTTTATCTAACTTTTTTGTATACTCAGTATAAACCATGTCTGAATCGATATCTTCTTCAATATTAAATTCATCATCTTCTCTATCTTTAGTAATTTTAGAAGATAAAGTAGTATTAAAAGCACATAAATCACTCAAACTTAACTTATCTCCTACTAAAGGTATTTCTTTGTCTCCTTCATATCTTAAATCAAAATAAATGACAATATCAGGCTCATCTTTTACAATTTTGTTAATTGTCATGTATACTCTCTTATTCCCTTGAGAGTTATCTTTTTTATATATTAAAAATTCCTGTCCTACTTTAATATTATTGTGAGTTTTTTTATATTCCAAATTGATTTGAGTTATTATTTTCTTAGACATAGGAATTAATATAAAAATAGATATGATAACTACAAATAATATTTTTTTATTTTTTTTATCCCTATCATTTATCGTTTTTAGCAATATTACGCTTATATAAATAAATGTAATTATTATACTAATAGAAAATATTAGCATTGTTACAATACTTAACTTATCATTAAGTTTTTGAATTATTAAAGTTATTCCACCTAAAAATATGTTTATATACCCTATAATTTTTATCATGTTTATTGAATTGTTGTTTTTTGATATTTTATATATGAAAATCAGTACTGCTCCTACAATTATTTGCGTTATACTCATTGATAAAACCCACTCCATAAATATCCCCCTTGTATAATCTAGTTGTAATATTTGATAGAAAACTTTCTAATAATCTAACGAACATTAACAACTTTTCTAAATTTAAAAATCTTTGACGCTTACCTTTAAACCTTTAATTTATATTGCTATGAAAAATGTTACAAACTTAGTCGTCCAATAAGACCAATATCTATTCATTTCAATATTTCTACAAGATGAATAAACAATATCTTCTATCTTTTTATTTAACCAATCCAATTTATTAGTCGTATGATTTATAAGATTTACTCAACACCTTATAGCACCATATCGTCTAATTTATTTACTATCCTTTTATATTCATCTAGAGACATTCCTATTTGTTTTTTGCTACTATCTTTTAATTCCAAATCTAACGTTTGAATAAGTAAGCCACTATTAAAATGAATTTTTTCAACATCATCCAAATTAATTATTCCATCCGATACTGTAACTATTTTATTCCCATATAAATAGGAGTAAAATAAAACATACACTCCATATCCAGGAAATAAAAAGATTTCGATTAAAGTAAATTCTACTATATTAGTAATACTCGTCCCTACTAAAATGAATATTAGTATTATTTTAACTATAATTAAATACAAACCTGCTAAAGTTTCTTTTAAAGGACCTTTTTGACTAGGTTTATATTCAGTTACAATCTTAAATTTTCTATTAATATAAATTAACATTAGTAATTCTATAATATAAATTAATATCTTATAAAAAGAAAAATTTATATATAGCTTTCTAAATATGAATATGGATAATATTAATATTAGTAACAATAGAGCGTAATCTATGTAGTATATTTTCCTCATTAAATATCTATCTCCTTTGAGCAATTCTTATTCGTTTCTTAAGTGTAACCGAATTTTTTATTCAAAGCTACGGCACGTACTCTATCACATCCTGTAAATGTTATTTGTGGTCTACTAACAATCATAAGTATTGCTATTTTAAAAGAACCTGAAATTCCCACTAAAGAAATTACTATCCCCTATACTTCTTGTCACCCAAAGTGGACATAATCATAAGCCACTGGTGAAGTTCCATTTTGTCTAAGTCTTTTTATAGATATAATTTCTTAAAACACGCTCAAAATCACTTAATACCAGTACTATTTAAATAATAATTTTAACTATTATAAGCTCTCTTTCTCTAATAAAATATACAGTTAATTTGTCATATCATATGACTTAGCTATTTTCTCTACAACTTCTTTATTAATTGATTTGTCTAAAACTAAAAATGTAGTATTATAAGATCCATTATCAAAATTTATAAGGTAAGAATTAATACTTTTACCATTAAATTTTAATGTACAATGTTCATAATAACTACTATTGGAAAAAATATATGATTCATTATCTGGATAAGGAGATATAAAGATATCTTTTACCCTTAACCCATTTCCTAAATCATGATTTTCTAAATAGTATCCATTATCAACATCTTCTTTAGTATTTATATCATCTGAAGCAACTTCATATTGAATTAGGTAAATCTTGCAATCATCTTCTTCAATGGCTTTATCAGCAAAATATAATTATCCGCCTTTTGTTGTGTCGCAGTACCAATCTTTAGGAACGTTTATAATTCCTATATTTTTAATATTTATTTCTTTATATTTGCTATACTCCGTAAAATATTTATATGCAAAAAACATTAATATAGAAAGTGTAGCAAGAGCTGCTCCTCTAATAGTCTTTCTTTTTTTCATATACTCCTCCATAATATAAATAGAATAATTATATCCATCCGTACTGTATTTTGTAGTACCCATAACATTTTCCTTGGTAACTACAAAATTTAAACTTATCATTCTTTTCAAAACTAGTCAGTTCTTTTTATAAACTTCCAACAACTGACTACAAGGTAAACTGAAGACTTCTTTTTCTTTATTTGTTATGGAAGTAGAAAGTCTGTTGTCTACATCATAAGTATTTTCTACAGTTACCTTTGTCACACTATCTTTTTCCATAGTTTGATTCCCGTTTTTGTCATAAGAGTAAGCTTTATTTGATGTTTGTTTTACATATTCTTTTATAGTTTTTACTTTACCATGTGAGTCAGTAGATGATGAGTTTACTTTTATTTATCAATTATCAAGAAAACCAATAATATAATTAAGAATAAGTTTAATATTAAATCCCCCCAACTTATTTTCTTTTTTATTAAATTAGAACAAATATTAGTAATTATTAAAAGAATAAGTAAAACTATTAAAATAATCTTTCCAATAATACCTCTATAATCAGTTATATTGGAAAAAGTCAAAAATACAAACCCAATTGTCCAAAGTATATTATGATAATACTCCATTTTATTTTTTGATTTCTCAATACTTGAACCAAACAGAAATATACCAAATATTGAAAATATAATTAATGACATCAATCTCCTCCTATATGTACTTATATACAACAATCTCCTATGTCTATTAACAATAATCAATGTACATAGGAGGTTACTCTACCTTAAATTTTTAATTTATATACTTGTAAACTTTTAACTTGTCTTATTTCTATCTTTATCAGTTGTATATAAAACTACTCCATCTTGATAGAAGTAATATACTACATTACTTGCTTCTTTCTTCTGTATTTTCTACTGTTACCTTTGTTACTCTGTCTTTTACCTTAGTTTGATTGTCTTTTGAAATATATTTAAATTTTTTAGTTATATTTGTATCAAAACTTCCAACGTCTTTTGATTCTACTTCAGCCCTAATACATTAGTTGCATCGTAACTTATATGAATCCGGACCTTTATTATTTTAGTTGTATTACTTCCGTCACTATCAATATCTTACCTATTAAAATAAACATACACTTTATTGTTTATATCTTTTTGATTTAGAACCAATATAAGTAATTATTATTAAAATAATTACTACAGTCCCAATAATCTTTAGCACATTACTTCTACTACCAGTTATATTACAAAACGATAGTATACCAAAAAAAATTGTTGCAAATATATTATGATAATATTCCATTTTATTTTCTGATTTCTCAATTCTTGCAGCAAAAAAAAATGTATAAAATATTGAAAATACAATTAATCCCATCAGTTTCCTCCTATATGTCCCTATATACAACAATTTCCTATTTTTATTAACAATAATAGGAGATTACTGTACCTTAAATTTTTAATTTATATAGCTACGAAAAATGTTACAAACTTAGTAGTCCAATAAGACCAATGTCTATTCATTCCAACATTTCTACAAGATGAGTAAACAAAATCTTCTATCTTTTTATTTACCCAATCCAATTTCTTAGTCATATGATTTATAAGATTTACTCAACACCTTATAGCACCATACCTTCTAATTTATTTACTATCCTTTTATATTCATCTAGAGACATTCCTATTTCTTTTTTGCTACACCTAATTATTTTATCCATAATTTTCCTTCTATTTATAATAGTTATCTATTTGAAATAATAAAATTAAAGCGCAAAATTGACACACCCCCATATATAACAATGGGAGTGTGCCAATTAAACTCTAACTTGCTGCATTCATGTTATCTAACATTGACTGCACTTTTTTAATCTTGTAAGGATTTACATACTGTGGATTTAGTGTTAATACTATTTTGTCCATTTTTTTCAAATATAAGACAAATTTTATTTCTCTTAACTTAACTGGAGTATTGCGAGTATGCCCAAATGAAGAAAACCTTTTTTCATCTTTTGCTTTCATCTCTTCTATTCCTTGTAAATCATAATCAATCTCTGTTTTTAATATATCTTTTATATAAATTTTATTTTCGTAATCACAAAAACTGTATTTCATATAATCATCTATTATTGCTAAATATCCATTATCTATAAAATCCACAAATTTTACTTCCCCTATTTTCCCCAATTCATCTTTTATTGAATTTTCATAAGCTAATCTTTCTTTAACGTTATCCTTTCTATTTAAGCCTTTTGTCTGAACTAATGTTGCTATAAAAACTACAAATAAAAATAAACCCATTAAGCCAATTACCATATTTTTACTCCTTTACCAAACCTTTACTTATATAATAAACCTTTAATCTTGCAATTTCAACATGATAGTTAATCTAAATATTCAAATTATTATTCTATATATATTATGAAAATTTTATACCATTCTGATAATCTTATTTCCTATCATAAACTTCCCCTCTTTAGTAATTTAAAGGCCAGATATAGTATAAGTTATTTATAAACTTTCATTAATACTAGTGCATAAATAAGCAAAATTATTAAAGCACTTACATTTATAATTCCTTGAATTTGGGGATTATTAAGAAATACAGTTGTAATAAAAACAACTCCTGTAATTAAAAGTAAAAAGTTATAGCTATTGAAAAAAAATTTTTTCATAGAATACCTCCATATATATATCCCAGCTTTTAAACTACCAAATTTTGGATTATTTTCTCACTTTTATTATACATTAAATATAAATAAACTTATCTTAAGATTTCTTATTGTAATTAAAACAGGATTTATAATATTTTTTTAGTATAAATTAACTATTTCTCCAAGGTTTGTTTTAATCATCATATGAGTAATACATAAAAAAAGGTGGATATCCTTAATTAGATACTCACCTTTTTCATAATTTCCATGAATTTTGATTAAGAAAAATGCTTTCTAGTTTTATTAGCTATCCATACAAGACAAAGCATTACTGGAACTTCCACTAACACACCTACAACTGTAGCCAGTGCTGCTCCTGAGTTAAGTCCAAATAAACTAATAGCCACTGCAACTGCCAGCTCAAAGAAGTTACTAGCACCAATCATACCAGCTGGGGCTGCCACATTATGCGGTAACTTCCATACCTTACACCATCCATATGCTAAGAAGAATATAAAGAATGTTTGTATTGTAAGAGGTATGGCAATCAATGCTATGTGAACTGGGTTATCTATTATTTTTTGTCCTTGGAAAGCAAATAATATCACTAATGTTAACAATAATCCCACTACTGTTATCCCATTAAACTTAGCTAAAAATACATTTTCAAAATAATCTAGTCCTTTTTTCTTTATTATCATAGTTCTAGAAAAATATCCTGCTACAAATGGTATTATTACAAATAATACAACTGATAGTAATAATGTATCCATTGGAACAGCTACATTAGTTACACCTAGTAAAAATGCCACAATTGGAGCAAAAGCTATTAATAAAATAAGATCATTAGCGGCTACTTGAACTAACGTATATGCAGGATTTCCTTTTGTTAAATGGCTCCACACAAATACCATTGCTGTGCAAGGGGCTGCACCAAGTAGTACTGCTCCTGCCAAATATTCCTTAGCCAAATCAGCTGGAATTATATTTTTAAAAACAATTATTAAAAAGAAATAAGCTATTGCATACATGGTAAAAGGTTTGATTAACCAGTTAGTTCCACAAGTTACAATTAAGCCTTTCTTTTGTTTTGCTGCATCTTTTATGGCCGAAAAATCTATTTTTAACATCATAGGATTAATCATCAACCAAATTAATATGGCTACAGGTATGGATACTTGGGCATAAGTAAACTTATCTAAAGTTTGTGGAATTTGCGGTAAATATACACCAATTAGAACTCCTACTACTATACATAGTGCTACCCAAATTGTTAGATACTTTTCAAATAAGCCCAGTCCTCCTTCTTTATAGTTTTCATTAACATTTTTATTACTCATAATTTTCCTCCTTATTTGCATAATCATATTCAAATATATGAATATGACTTTTTAAAATTATACTAAGAACAAAGTAAGTTCCTTTATCCTTAGTTAATATATAATCTTATAATTTATTTGGTAGCTCTAACAGAGGCTGACATAATATACTCCCCTACCTTTAAGTTATGTCCCCACTTAGCTTCATATTCTTTAGACACAGGTTTTACATCTATGTTTATATTTTTAAATCCTGATTTTTCTAAATAATTTTCTAATTCTTCAACTGAAGAAGCACCTGTAACTCAGCCACAATACAGCTTTTCATCTTGTTTCATTTCACAAGTTAGCTCTTTCATAAGCACTATATCTGATATAGACACCCTTCCACCAGGTTTTAATACACGATAAGCTTCATCGTATACTCTTTGTTTATTTGGAGATAAATTTATTACACAGTTTGAAATAATTATATCTACAGTGTTGTCAGCAACAGGTAAATTTTCTATTTCACCCAGCCTAAAATCCACATTAGTATAATTATTATCTATTGCATTTTTTCTTGCTTGTGTTAACATTTCTGGTGTCATGTCAACACCAATAACATATCCATTTTCCCCTACCTTTTTTGATGAAAGAAAACAATCAAATCCTGCTCCACTACCTAAGTCTAGTACAGTTTCCCCTTCTTTTATATTTGCTATAAGGTGAGGATTTCCACAACCAAGGCCTAGATTAGAATTTTCTGGAACAACATCTAACTCTTCCTCTGAATATCCAATACTCTTTGAAATATCTTCTCCGCAACATCCAAGTTTTGACTCTTTAGTTACTATTTTTTTATAGCTGTCTCTTACAGTATTTCTAATATCACCTTTATTAAAATCATTCATTTTATATATACCTCCTGTATTAAATTTCATAATTAAATAAGAACTTTATTTTCCACTGCCTTTTCTTAAAAGATCTGCAAAGCTATTTGGTAATATTTCATTTTCTTCAATTTCTTTAGCTATTATTTCATAATCATAACTTACTTCTACTATTTCAACATTAATTGTAGAAGGTGTTTTATTTATTTCATCATCATTTTGAATATCTATTATTACATAATTGGCATCTGGTTTATTAGTTTTGGGCTTTCCCACACTTCCTGCGTTTATTAGTAGTTTTGGTCCATATTGCTTAAAATAAGGAATATGAGTGTGACCACAAACTAAAATATCTTCTTTTACTTCACCCATTACTTCCTCTGCTTCTTTGGAGTTTTCTTTTAAATATTCATTAATTAGCCTAGTGCTGCCATGAACAAATCTTATAGTCTTGTTGTTAAAAGTAAGCACTAATTCCTTTGGTAAGTTTCTCAAATAAGCTTTGTTTTCATCACTAGTTTCTTGTAAAGTAAAACTCATAGATGCACTGGCCTTTTGTGCGTCTTTAGGATCTGGGTAATCACATCCACAAACAAGTCTATAATTTCCTATGGCGTCATCATAGTTACCCATTATTGTTAGAACTTTATTTTTTCTTATGGTATTTATAACTTGGTTTGGTCTAGTGGCATAACCTACTAAATCTCCTGTACACACAATCAAATCAACATTTCTTTTTTCTATGTCTTCTAATACTGCATCCAGGGCGTAAATATTACTGTGTATATCTGATATAACTCCTATTTTCATTGATTATTCTCCTTGTCTTATGTTGTCTTATTATTTTTATATTTCTCTATAGATTCACAGCACATTCCATCATTTTTAAATTTTTTAAGATTTTCATAGTCATTATTTAGATTGTCTATATTGCATAATTCCTTTACAATAATCTCTTTTAGGAAGTTGTGCTTATTAATTGTTTCTTCATTTATTTTGTAATAAACATATTTTGCTTCTTTATAATAAGTAACTAACTTGGCATTCATCAATTTGTTCAAATGCCTAGACGCATTTGATTGGGAAATTCCTAAAACTACTTCTATTTCACAAACACATAAGTCACCATGACTTAGAATATTAATCATTCTCAGCCTGGTATCATCACCCAGAGCTTTTAACATTTGTATTAATTCCACTATGTCACCTCATTTATATATAATCATATTCACTTATACTCATATGATATGTTATAAGTAAAGATTTGTAAACTGATTTTCCTAAAATAAATCAATTTTTTTTGATTTAATAACTATATTTTGTCCATATTAATAATAAATATTTTTATTAGTTTCAAATAATTTGATATAATAATTAATAATGGAGGTATTATTATGGAAAATTTAGAATTAATCTTTAAAGCATTATCTGATCCTATCAGATTACAAATATTAAAAAAACTATACTCTGAGGAAAGTGTGTGTGTTTGCAAGCTAGTAGATATGTTTGATATATCCCAGTCAAAACTTTCATATCACTTAAAAATGCTACTTTCCGTAAATCTTATAAGTAAAACTTCCCTGGGAAAATGGAATTATTATTCTGTTAATAAAGATAGTATATCAAGAATTTTAACTTATGAAGTAATTCAAAAATTATTTTTATAAAAGGGTTATCGAATCAATTTTTTTTGATGTATAAACAGGGAATTTTATGAAGTCTTTTGATTTTTTACATAGCAAATCTTAGGTATGAATTAGCTTTTTATTAATGTAGTGAATTTAGTCCAATATTTTTAAATTCACAGTCCTTTTCTAAATCTTCATATTATTTTAAATACGACATACTATTGTCTTGTAAAATGTTATAAAATAATATGAAAGGAGATGATTTGAGAGTGATGAAAATAATTAATGATTTCGAAACGAGCGGTGGTAGACATTGTATAACTACTGCATTAAAACAAGTATTTAAATACTATAACTATCCACTTACAGAAGAAATGATTTTTGGAATTGGTTCAGGGCTATCTTTTGTATATATTAATTTGTCTAAATCTCCAATGGTATCTGGAAGAATAAAACCTTTTGAGTTTGAAAAAAAACTTGCTGAAAGACTTAATATTGAAATAAAATGCAAATCCAGTAGTAAATATAAAAATGCCTTTGATAAAACACTAAAACTATTAGATAATAATAAACCAGTTTTAGTTTATGTAGATATGCCTTATCTTGATTATCTAAATTTGAGTGAAGATAGCCATTTTGGTGGACACGCAGTAGTTATATTTGGCTATGATAACGAAACTCAAAAGTTTTATATAAGTGATAGAGATAGCTCTGACAATTCTATTAGAACGCCAAATGGTCTTATATCTAAAGATTATCATTTGGTAGATTATAAACATGTAGAAATGGCTCGAAATAGTAACCATAGACCTTTTCCTGCAAATAATAAATATCTTGATATAAATTTTGATGATTATAAACAAGTGACATCAGATATAATATTTTCAGCCGTAAAAGAAACTTGCAATAATATGTTAAATGCACCTGCACAATTGTTGGGTTTAAATGGTATTAATAAATTTTCTAAGGAAATATTAAAGTGGCGTAAGTTTGATGAAGAAAAATTAAAAATAGCAGGAATTACGAATTATTTTATGATTAATGCTGATGGTGGCACAGGTGGTGGTATTTTCAGAAGGATGTATGGTGATTTTCTAATACAGGCAAGTAATATTATTAAATGTGAAGAAATGAAACAATTAGGTCTAGAATATATCACTATCTCCGAAAAGTGGGATGAAATTGGAGAATTAATGTGGAGCTTATCTGAAACAGCGGACAAACAATTATTACAAAAAATGTCAGATCTAATAAAGGAAATACATACTCAAGAAACTGATGTATTAACTAAATTGCAACAAATAGTTAAATAGATAATAAATCGCATATATACTTAAGGGGTAGTCCTATAATGTGACTACCTATTTTTATAGTGTAAATCAACAATTAAATCTAACAGAGCCAAGAAATAAAAAAACCTCTTTATATTCATAAAATATTAAGAGGTTTTTCTTTATATGTATAACTAAATCAAAGGTATTACACTACTGATTTACATTTTTTCTTTTTCTAATATAAAATATTATCATAGCAATAACTACCAATAAGCCGACTACCAGTGAGTAATCTTTAACTATCTTAGTTATTAAAGTCAGATTATCTCCAAGTACATAACCTAAAGATATTAGTATGGTATTCCACAAACTTATACCTATAGTAGAATACAGTATAAAAATATTTATGTTCATCTTATTTATACCTGCAGGAATGGATATTATGGTCCTTGCTACAGGTACCATTCTTGCCAGCATAACAGACATTTTTCCATATTTGTTCATCCACCACATGGACGCCTTAATTGAAGGTTGTGTTCTAGGATATTTCTTTGACATATATTTAAGTATAGGTTTACCAAAATACAATCCTAGCAAATAGTTTGTAATACTACCAACTATCCCCCCAAAAACTGAAATCACAAGAGCTAGGGCAAAATTCATATTTCCGCTAGCTGCCATTATACCTATAAATGGTAACACCACCTCACTAGGCAGTGGAAAATTTGCATATTCAAGTAAAACTACTAAAAATATACTTATCATTCCATAATCTTCTATTAAATTTTCTGCTACTATACTAAAATCCAAACCTCATCCTCCTATAATTCATCTCATCAAATTTATCTAATCATTTACATTCTTAAGATTCTTTAGCAAAATCATTCCCACTGCACCACTTGCACAAATAGCTGTAATTATCATCCAAGCCACAAATATACCACAGGCATCTATTACATCCCCCATTATCATAGGACCAATAGCATATCCTGCACCTGATATCATGGGGAAAATCGAACTTATCCTTCCTCTATGAGATGACGGCGTATTATTTGCAATAAATGCTTGGGCATTTGTTACTATAAGAACTTCACCAATAGTTAATGCCAATGTGGCAACAAAAAAAGATATTTTATAATATGCAAAGGCATATATAATAAAACTCAATCCATATAACATTCCACCTGCACTCATAATATTCAAAGTTCTGTATTTTTTAGTAAAATAAGTTAATATAGGTGTAAAAGTTATTACTATAATACCATTGAATCCACCTAAAAAACCATAAAGCCTAGCTCCACCTTCATTAAACAATTCCCCTAGTTGAATTGGTAGTGTAAATACCCATTGACTATACGCAAATTGAAACAACAACATCATTAATGGAAATAAAAAAAGTATGGGTCTTTTTAGAATAACACTTAATGTTGATCTTTGTAAATCTTCTTCTTCAAAGTCTAACACAACTTCCTTTTGTTTATTTGGTTCTTTTATATAAAATATAATTAATAAAAGGGCAATAACAGTTGTGGCAGCATCACCTATAAAAATCAAAGGCAAATAATTGTTGTACAAAAACCCTCCAATCATGGATCCTATGGAAAATCCTATGTTAACACCCATATATAGTAATGAATAAGAACTCTTTCTATTACTTTCATTTGTTAAATCTGCATTTAGGGCATCATAGGCAGGCATTGAGATAGAATAAAAACAAGAAGACAGTATCATAAATTTAGCTGTTGTGATTGATAGTGGAATTATTCCACAAATTATTAGCATTATAATGCCCATTGTCTGAAATATGGTTATTACTTTTTTTCTTCCTATGGTATCTGTTAATTTTCCTCCCATTATAATACATGGCACTTGACATACTGCCATAAAAGTAACAAGTTCACCAGCTTCTCCTGCACTCATTCCCAGTTTTTGCGTTAGTATTAATGACATTAAAGGTTGAACAAATGCCCCCATTGCATTAACTATTTTCCCTAAAAATAATATGTAGATTTCTCTTGGTAAGCCTTTGTAGGTATTTAATAGGTTATTCATCTTATCACCCACTTAATTTTAATCTCACTATTAAGTTTAGTTTATACGTTGCTTCAACACAATTATTTTTATATAAATATAAAAAAAAGACCTTCTAAAAAGATCCTTTTTAAAACAACTTATATAATTTTTAGTCTCCTTCGATTTGCCAAACTAAAAGTTCATAGCCTTTACATATATTATTACTGTGTTTGTGGCATTTAGGGCATATTTTATTAGTAAAATTAATTTCAAATTCCTCATTACAATAATCACATCTAGCTTTTGCTTTTACTTTGTCAATAATTAAATCTGCATCTTCACATATAGTATTCTTTTTTAATGCTTCAAAAACAAATCTCATGGAATTTTCATCTACACAAGTAAATTCACCTATTTTCATATATATTTTATGAATTCTTTTTAAATTATTATTTTCTCCACTTTCTTTTGCTATCTCTAAGGCGCCATATATTATAGAAGTTTCATGCATATTTTCCCCCTAATTTTTTTTAAACAATATTTATAGTAAAAGGTGAATATTTATCGCTTGTAACATGAGCTGCACAATTTAGACATGGGTCAAAAGATCTTACAATTCTTCCTATAATAGTTGGAGCTTTGTTTATATCATTTATTTGTGTACCTACTAAAGCTTCTTCAACTGGACCTCTAACATTGTTGTTGTCCTTTGGAGAAAAATTCCATACAGAAGGAGGAATTAAATTATAATTTTTAACTACTGAGTTTTCTATTTCTATAAAATGAAGTAAGGTTCCTCTAGATGCTTCCATCACACCTACGCCTTTAGCTTCTTTTGGTATGTCATATTGACTTTGATATGCTGGTTGCAATTTAATATAATCCAAAAGACTTTCCATACACTGGCATATTTTTTCAGATTCTAATACTCGTGCTATTATTCTATCCATTGCGGAAATTCCATGGTCATAATATCCTCCAATAGTCATTCTTGCAAGGGGGCCAACTTCCATTGCAAAGCCTTTGTATCTAGCTGCTGCTACCCATGAATAAGCATCTTCTTTGTCTGTATCTATTTCTGGTGGGTTTTGAATAGGGATTGCCATATTGTTATGGGTTGTTAACCATGTGTGTCTGTATTCCTCCACTACATTTTTTATCAAAAATTCTTCTAATTGATTATTAATAAACACCCCACCTTTTACATATTTTATTGGTATGTTTTTATTGTAAAATAGTTTTGTACACATCAGATTACCATAACCTTTTCCCATATAAAAATACTCTTCATAATAGTTTGCTATTGCATTGATATCCGGTATCAAACAATCTGTTATGAATTTTTTTATATTATATAATATAGCTTTGACTTCTTGATATTTTTGAATATCTAGGTAAGTTGTAGTTCCTCCCACAAATACACCATGATTATGAGGTGCTTTTCCTGCTAATATAGCTTCGGCTTTATGAGCATTTCTACTATTTTGTATTGATTCTAAATAATGATTTACAATTGTATCATTTATATTATCAGGTAATCTATAATCTACATTACTTTTATTTATGGGTTTGTGAAGGTCGCTTATGCTACTTAAATCCACGTAATCTGGAAAAACAAATTGATAAATTTGTCTTAAGTGATTTTGCAAGTATTCAAACCCATTTGTCAATTCTCTTATTAACTCTCCATTTGGATCAGGGGTTACTTTCAATGCCTCTTCCAATGCTTTTGATGAAGCAGTAGCATGATGACAAGAACAAATACCACAAGTTCTACATGTTAGTCTTATCATGTCTAAGGGGGCTCTTCCTTGAAACATCTTCTCAAATCCTCTAAACTGCATTCCACTACTATTTGCCTCTATAATTTTGTTATTTTCTATATTTACTTCGATTTCTAATAAGCCGCTTATCCTAGTTATAGGATCAATAGTTATTTTTGCCATATTTTCCTCCCCCCATATTTTTAGTACCTTACAAATGGTTCCATTCCATCGGGAAATTCTTTGCTAGCACAACCTATACAAGTTGTATTATCTCCTATTGGCCAATTATCACTTTGATTCCATCTATTTAGGGGACATTTAGTCTTTGTTATAGGACCTCTACATCCAAGTTTAAACATACACTCCTTATCACCAAACTTAGTTGCAAAAATTTCATTATCGAAATATTGCCTTCTAGGACAATTATCATGTATAGTTGAGGCGTAAAATGCTACAGGTCTTTGCTGACTATCTAAAACAGGTCTTCCAAAAGATATTATATAACCTATAGTTCCAAGAACCCATATAGGATTTGCTGGACATCCTGGTACTCTAATTACTTTCTTATCTTGTAAAGCTTCTGATACATCTACTGCCTGAGATACGTTAGGCCTAGCTGCCGTTGGGCCTCCATAACATGCACAAGTACCTACAGCTACTATATACTTAGCCTTTGGAGCAATAGTTTTCACCGCTTTTAAAGCACTTATTTCTTCTCCCTTATATTTTGCTACTATGGCGCATTTTTCTTTTAAAGGAATTGCTCCACTAACAATAAAAATCAACTCTTCTTCACTACTTATTGTTTTTAATATTTGTTCATAGGCTTCCTCTCCTTGAGCTGTCATCATACTACTATAGTAAGTTAAGTTAACCATATTTTGCAAAAAATAAATAATACTTGGATCTTCTCCATTCATCATAGAAATAAATGTTCCAAAACATTCTGAGGTTTCAAGCCAAATACAATTTGGTTTTTTTTGCCTACCATCATTTATTATTTCTATAGCACTATTTATTATAGGAAGATGCATATGCTCTTTGCTATCTCTAATAATGCATTTCATAGGTTTTCCTCCAATACTTACTGTTTTAGATAACCAACCATAGGTACTCTATCTTTTAATAGTTGTATGTAACCTAAGTGATGTCTATTAAATACTTCTGTATGATTTTCACCTGCATAAAGTCCAAAGTGAGTACCTCCACCCCATGCACCTATATTGCTTACGTCAAATACTATTTGATCTATTGCAACATAAGCAGGTCTACCATTTTCTCCATTATAATATTCTTTTAATTCTTCTGGTGTAAATTCCCTATTGGGTGGCTGAACATCTTTTGTATCTCTTTTTTCAATATTATAAAATTCCTCTATACCTTTTATTGGTTTATTTTCTTTTAGATTATTGTATACTTGTGTCAGTATTTTCACATGCTCTTCCTCGTCCATTATTATTCTTGTTAAAATAGCAATTATATAATCATCATTTATAAGTTGTAAATGTTCTTTATATTGCTTTATAGCTGCTTTTTCCCCTTCAATATTAGATTCTATTATTTTAAATATGTCCTTTTCATAATCCACATAAATTGGGCTCCACCATACTCTTACATTATTATCCTTTATTACCCTATATTTAGGATTCACACCTAATAAATTTATTAACTTTGCCAAAATTTGAAGATGATTCGTCTCTACAAAACCTATATATGACAGTATTTGTGCAACTTGTGGATATTGCTTAAATATTACACCTTCATGATTAAAATACTGAGTAAGTGCTGTTAGCTCTGATACTGAACCCGTATAATCTTCTAGTAATAATTTTGCATAATTTATATTTTGTTTTTCTACTTTTATTTCAGGGTAGTTTTCTTTATTACTGTGCATATTCTTGATTCCTCCATATTTTTACTTTATATATATATACTTACTTTCAACTTGTCCATATTACTTAAATCAGATTATGTTTGTATTACTAGAAATTTTTTCTATAATATAAAAAATTTCTTTGCATAAAATATCAAATTCCTTCTTTAATTCATTAGATATTTCTAAAGAATACTCAACCTTATGAACTTCAACTCCTATTAAGTAACCTTTGATATAACTTTTCTCACATCTAAGGGCTTTTACTAAATTTATTTCATGTTGTGAGTTTATATTATCTATAAAATGGTCACATTCTTTTAGGTCAAAAAGTGTGATTGTTCCAGCTTTCTTCCCAAAATAAGTGCTATCTACAATAATAACAAAATCATCTTTGCTTATTTCTTCTAAACAATATAAATAATCTGTTTCTCCAATTATAACGTTTATATTTTTATTTAATTTTAATAATTTTTCTTTTATATTTTCTATTACATATACACCTATTCCATCATCACCTAGCAAAATATTTCCTATTCCAAATACTTTTATCATATTTTATCCACCTAGCATATTCTTGGTAGTATTTCACCTTGTGCCATTTGTAGTATTTTAGTTGCTCCCAACTCAGTTTTCAAATATAAGTTAGCATTGTCCGAGTTAATAACCTCTCCGATTATACTTGCATCTTTTCCTAACTTGTTTTCTTTCATAGTTTTTAGTACTTTAGGTGCATCCTCACCATTAACTATACAAATTAATTTGCCTTCGTTGGCAATGTATAAAGGATCTAATCCTAATATTTCACTAAAGTTTCTTACATCTTCTTTTATTTTTATAGATGCTTCATTAATTAATATACTTTTATTTGTAGTATTTACTATTTCTTTTAATGTGGTTGCTAGGCCTCCCCTTGTGGGGTCCCTCATTATCTTTATATTATTACTGGTACTTAGCATATTTTCTACTAATTCATTTAAACAAGCACAATCACTTTTTATGCTGTTTTCTACTTGAAAATATTCTCTTTGACTCATTATACTTATTCCATGATCTCCAATAGTTCCACTTAGTATTATTTTGTCTCCCACTTCTATATCAGTTTTATCAATACTCTTAGAATAATCTATAACTCCAACTCCTGTAGTATTTATATATATTTTGTCACATCTTCCTTTATCCACAACTTTTGTATCTCCTGCTATTATACTTACTTTGGCTAAGGAGGCTGTATCTGCTATGGATTTTACAATTTTCTCTAAATCACTAATAAGAAGTCCTTCTTCTATTATAAACGCCACTGTAATGTACAAAGGTCTGGCACCGCTCATAGACAAATCATTTATAGTTCCACATACAGACAGCTTTCCTATATCTCCCCCTTCAAAGAATATGGGATTTATAACAAAGCTGTCTGTGGTAATTGCTATTTCACCTTTAATTTCATTTATTATGCTGGAGTCATTTTGTTGAAGTAAGATGTCATTTTTAAAGTATTTATAAAACAAATCATTTATTAACTTGTGAGTTTCTTCTCCTCCACTTCCATGAGAAAGCATTATTCTATCCATAATTTTTCCCCTCTAGTTTTCAATTTCTTTTATTATTCATATTTATAAAAATTGGCACAAGTTCCTTCTCTTGACACCATGCAAGCTCCCATTGGATTTTTGGGGCTACATTTAGTTTTAAATAATTTGCAATCCTTAGGCTTTTTTATTCCTTTTAATATTTCTGCGCATAAACATTGTGATGATATTTGAGTTTTCTTTTCTTTTAAGTTAAACTTATGTTTTGTATCAAAATTTATATATTTTGAGTTAATTTTCAAGCCTGTATTTTCTATAGTTCCAAGTCCTCTCCAATTACTACTACTTATTTCAAAAACCTCTTTCATAAGATTTAGCGTCTTTTTATTGCCCTCTTCTTTTACAATTCTTTTATATTCATTTTCACATTTAAATTCTTTATTTTCTATCATTTCACATAACCTATAAATGGCATAAACTATATCCATATGCTCAAATCCACTCATTACCATAGGTAAATTATAGTCTTTTGCTAATTTATGAAAAGGTTGATTTCCTATGATACTTCCCACATGGCCAGGACATATAAAACCATTTATATTAATGTTTTCATCTAATATTATTTTTTCCATTACCTTTGGCATCGTTTTAAATGATGAATATACACTAAAGTTGCTTATTTCATAATCAAAAGCTTTTTTTATAGTAAGACCAACTACAGGTATTGTTGTTTCAAAACCAATCCCTAAAAAAATAACTTCTTTATCTTTATTTTTATTTGCTATATCTATACAATCTAGCGGAGAGTAAATATTAATTATATTTCCTCCCTTTGACCTCTCTTTTTCCAAAGTACTCTTACTTCCTGGAACTCTTATCATATCTGAAAATGTGCAAATTATATTATTTTTGTTTTTGGAAAGGTCTATGGCTGTATCTATATAACTTATGTCAGTTACACATACAGGACATCCTGGACCTGACAATAAATTAATATTTTTAGGAAGTAGTTTGTCTATACCATTTTTGTAGATAGACATGGTATGAGTCCCACAAACTTCCATTATATTAATAACTTTTTTATTATTTTCTCCTTGAAATTTTTCATTAATTTTCTCAATTAGCTTTTGGGTAATATCCACATTTCTAAATTCATCAATATACTTCATAAAATCACCTAAAGTTCTTCACTTATACTTTTAAATATATCCATGGTCTCAATTGCCTCTTCTTCACTTACTTTTTCAATGGCACATCCTGCATGTATTAATACATAATCTCCCAGCTGTATATTATCAATAAAAAAAGTATTTACTCTTTTTTTTATTTTTCCAAAATCTATTAAAGACTCTCCTTCATAAATTTCAATAACCTTACCCGGAATTGCTACACACATGGTTTTCCCTCCTATTATTAGCAATTATAAGTTGACCTACTGATATGGAACTATCATTGCAGGGCAAAAGCTTATGTGTTAATACTTGAAATTTTTCTTCTTCCAATTTATTATGTAATTTAGTAAAAATTATGTTGTTTTGAAATACTCCTCCGCTTAAAGCCACCGTTTTTATTTTATATAAGCTTCTTATTTTTTTGCATAATTCTAAACTAAATTCTACTACAGTATTATGAAACTTTATGGCTATAAACTCCAAGCATTTATTATTCTTTAGATCTTCAAGTATGGATTTTACAATGGAATTGGTATTTATAATAAACTCATTATTTATATAATTTATATTAAACTTATAGAAATCCTTACATTCTACGTATTTTTGTGCCAAATTTTCAAGTGCTATACATGCTTCTCCTTCAAAAGTAATTTTTTCTTCAAATCCAAGCATTCCACTTACACCATCAAAAAATCTTCCCATACTACTACTCAAAGGACTATTTATATTATTATTTAACATAGATAAGATTAATTTATAATTTTTATTTTTTAAGTAATTTAATCTGCTATAATTTAAGATTTCATTTATAAACTCACTTTTTTCATCTACTTCATTTATTAAACTTAAGGCCATTTTCCATGGTTTTTTTGTTGCATTATCTCCTCCTGGCATTTTAAAGTATTTTAAATGACCTACTCTTATAAAATCCTTGTAATCACATATTAAAAACTCACTTCCCCATATATGATTATCTCTACCATACCCTACCCCATCAAAAGCCAGACCAATAACTTTCTCCTCAACCTTATTTTCAAACATACAACTAACTATATGAGCATGATGATGATATACTCCCACTTTTTCACAAGGTATTTTTTTTATATAATCTTTATATATAAAACTCGGATGATTATCATAAGCTATCATTTTGGGTTTTATATCATATATTTTTATAAACTTTCTTATGTTTTCTGTAATGTTATTTAAAGTTTCTATAGAACTTATATCTCCTATGTACTGACTCATAAATATATATCCTGATTTTGATATGCTAAATGTATTTTTCAGCTCACTTCCCAAAGCTAGAGTATCTTTCACCTTATGTCTATAATTCATAGGTGAGTATCCTCTTGCACTTCGTATTACCCTTTCTTCATTCAATACAACTTTTACAACAGAATCATCTACGGGCATGTGTATATGTCTGTTATGTACTAAGTAATAATCTGCCACATTGCCTAAAGAATTTACTGCCACTTTATTTTCACTAATCATAGGTAATCCACTAATATTTCCACTTGTCATAACTAAAATATCTAATTCCTCATCAAATAATAAATAATGTAGTGGTGTATATGGAAGCATTACCCCCAAAGTTGGATTGTTATAAGAAATGTTTTTAGGTAATATATTATTTTTTTTATTAAGTATTAATATAGGTTTTTTAGTTCCTAGTAAAATATTTTCTTCTATGGCATTTACATAACAGTATTTATTTACAGTATTTAAATCTTTCATCATTAAGGCTAAGGGTTTTGATTTTCTATGTTTTCTATTTCTCAATAATTCTATGGAACTATAATTTTTTCCACTACAAGCTAAGTGAAATCCTCCCAGGCCTTTAATGGCAATAATATTTCCTTCTTTTAATAATTTTTTAGTTTTTTCCAATATATTTTCATTAATATTATTTTTATCTCCTTCAATTTTAATTTCTTCTCCATATTTGTCTAATAATCTTAAACTGGGACCACAATCTTTGCAACAAGTTGGCTGGGCATGAAATCTTCTATTTAAGGGATTGTTATATTCATCTTCACATTTTTCACACATAAGAAATTCTTTCATAGATGTTTCTTTTCTGTCATAGGGTAAATTTTTTATTATGGAAAATCTAGGTCCACAGTTGGTACAGTTGGTAAAGGCGTATTTATATCTTCTTTTATCATTAATATTATTAATATCTTTTATACAATCCTGACAAATGGCTATATCTGGTGAAATTATAGTCAATCCATCTTCTTTGTTGCTTTTTATTATTTTAAAATCTTTGTAGTTTCTAATTTTTTTATCTTCTATATATATTTCTTCTATTTTAGCTAATTGAGGTGGTTTTTCTTTTAGATTTTTTACAAATTCACTTATGGATTTCTTACTTCCTTCTATGTTTATATAAACACCTTTTGAAGTGTTTTTTACATCACCAAGTAAATTATTTTCTCTAGCTATTTTATATACAAAAGGTCTAAAACCAACTCCTTGTACTATTCCCTTCACAATTATATATTTACTTATATACTCACTATCCATATCTCAACCCCTTATACTTTTATATATAATCTAAAGTGATTTCTTTTCTTTTACCTTATCTAAAAAGTAATTACTTACATCATCTATACCAATATTAGTTCTGCAAGATACTTCAAACACTTTAATATTATTATTTAATGAGTAAATATCCTTATAAAACTCTTCTTTATCAAAATCTGTAAGATCTATCATATCTACTTTATTTAATATGACTACTGAAGAACGTTGAAACATTGATGGATATTTTAAAGGCTTGTCATTTCCTTCTGTAATACTCATTACTACTACTTTCATATCCTCACTTAAATCATAAGATGCTGGACATACTAAATTTCCAACATTTTCAATTACTAAAAAATCTAAATTTTCTAATTCCATATTACATAGAGCCTTTTCTACCATGGATGCATCTAAATGACACGCTCCGTTAGTATTTAGTTGAATTACGTCTATATTTTGTTCCTCAATTCTTTTTGCATCTTTTACAGTGTATAAATCGCCTTCTATAACGGCCATATTTATTTGCTTTTTCATATTTCCTATTATACTTTCCAACAATGATGTTTTACCAGAACCTGGTGATCCTAATAAATTAATAGTAAATATTTTTTCTTTACTTAATAAGTTTCTATTTTTCTCAGCTACTTTATCGTTGTTTTTTAATACATTTTTATCAATTAAAATTTGTTTCATAATTCTACCCCCATACACTAAAATCAATTATTTTATTGTACATTTTATGAGATTACTTATGTAATTATTAGTATTATGTTTATAGCCTTACAACCTCGTAAAAAAACCTACCTCACAAAATTGAGGTAGGTTAATATTGTTTTTTATTTTAATTGGGATTCAATACTATTAATAATACGCTCTTTCCTTTTTTTACTCTTTTCTAATATTATTTCACATTTCTCAGTTAACTCTTTCTTCCTATCTTCATCCTTTAATCCTAAAATATTAATTTTTACATTTAGTAATGCTCCTTCTACAGCAGCTTCTACTAGTAATGCTGCCACTCCTGTATCTGACAATGCATTTTTATTTCCATATTCTGCTGCTATATCTATATAATTATATAATTTATAAGCTTTCTGAGAAACTTCAAAGGGAATTTCTAATGCTTCATTATTTCCTCTTTGTATTTTTTCTTTTCTTATTTGAATTTCTTCTTCTGTATTTTTAGGCATTTTGAATGCATCCATCAATGATAAAAAAGCAGAAGTATCTTTTTCCATAAGATCTAAAAATTCCTTTTTGTAATTTTCTCCATGGTTTAATGATTTTACAATTTCATCTTTTATAAAGTCTTCGTATTCCATGTATTCTTTCTTTCCTATTGTAAGGTTGAGTACCATGGTTACTAATGTACTAGCTATAGATGCAGAAAGTGCAGACACACTCCCACCACCTGGTGCAGGAGAGTTGGACCCCAATTCATCTATAAAATCTTTTACAGTTAAATCTTGTAACATTATATATTCTCCTAAATAATATAAATTTTAAATCTAATTGCTTTCAATTATTTTATTACTTTGTACCTTATTTTCTTGAGTAGATTTATTCTTCTTTAGTGCTGATCTGAACATAGTAGCTGATGTATATAGAACTACTACGAAAACTACTCTCTTAAGAATATCAATAGGTAATGATTTTACAATATAAGCAGCTATTAAAACTCCTATAACTCCAAATATACTAAATGCTAAAGAAGCTTTTCTATGGTATACTCCCTCTTTTATGAATTTAACTGAACAGATAGGTTGTAAAAATGCAGTTGAACCCATCATTAGTGGAAAAGCAACTAGTGGAGATAATCCTAAAGCAAAGGATAATGCCATTATTGGAGCATACATTCCTATACCTACACAGTTAGTGATACCCAGTACAAAACATACACCACAACCAATTGCTAATTTAATACCAGTAAGACCTATAAGTTTTCCCTCCATTGGAAATACTTCTAAAAATCCACATAGCATTAAAAGTGCCACAGCTACTAAAGCAGTTCCCATTGCAAGCTGAATTTTCTTTTCTGGCAATTTAGAAACAATACCAGCGCCAAAATATGCTCCTAACATAGAGGATGCTATCATTAAAACTAATGTTAATATATCTACTTTTACTATTGTCATAAAAATTAATGCTTCAGTTACCACTGATGTAGTTGTAGCTACATTTAGTGTTCCTGGAATAAGCTTATCATTCATCATTTTCCCAATTTTAAAGGTAGATGTTGATAGTGCAAAGCTTCCCACTCCCAAACTATCGAAAAAGTTTACTACCAAGCCAACTATTGCAAATGCCCAAAATTTTTCTTCTTTTTCAAGCCTATCTTCTCTTTTAGCTTTTAAATAATCCTTTCCAAATATATAGAGAAAGTATAATGTTAAAATTACTAATGCACATAAAATAATTTGTATAGCATTCATATTTTTCTCCTTTTACACATATACATCATGCATATTATCCTAAATGAGATTCTATAATTGAACCTGCTTTAAATCCTTCTAAGCCCATGTTTGCTTCAAGACAATCTATAAGTCCACCATAGTTTCCATCAAATTTATAACCATATTTACTAGCAGAGTCTACTAAATATTGAAGTTTAACTGGTCCAACAAGCCCTGTTCCAATTACTTTAGTTCCTCTTTTTTGAGCTTCTTTGTCTACATAGTCTCTAAGCATTGCTAGTGGTGTATTTGTACAATCAAACACGTTCATTGAAACTGCTGTACCTGCATGTCCTTCGTCTTTGAATCCTACACTCTTTATTGAAGTAAATCCATGATCAGGACTCTTTACTAGTTTAGCTATTTCTTTTGCTATTGCTTCATCTTCTGACTCAACATATACATTATAAGCAACCAAGCCTTCCTCATCAGCAGTTACAGTAACTGCACCCATCTTTGAATCAAGCTTTCCATTTACTGAAAGATCTGGCTTTCTTATTTCATAATCAGGATGATTTTCATCTTCTAATATAGCTTTTAATCCTTCATATTGACCTTTTCTTATGTTTGTATTAGATTTTTTGTATTCAGTTCTAGCATTAGCTCCTGAGAAATAAACTGGTACATTGTAAGTTTCAAACAGCCCTTTTCCTATTTCTTCTGCTAAAGCCTTTGTTTCTTCCATAGTCATATTTTGAAGTGGAAATACTGGCGCAGTATCTAATGCTCCTATACGTGGATGATCTCCTTTATGCACTTCCATGTTTACATCTTCATATACGGCTCCTGCCATTTCAATCATTGCCTTTTTACAAAACTGTGGTTCACATATAAATGTAAGTACTGTTCTATTAAAATTTTCTTCTGGTTCAACACCTACAATTTTAACTGTATCTACACTATCTACAGCATTTACTACCTTGTCTATTAACTCTTTATTTTTACCTTCACTAAAATTTGGAACAGCTAAAACATATTTTTTACTCATTATTGTAAATCCCCCTTAAAAAATTTTATTTTTCTTTATACCACAATTGTATTTACCTGCCGTCATTAAAGCGTCAATAATAAAAAGTCATGTACAAATTTATTTGTTACATAATAAGGTTTTATAGACGATAAAAAGGAGTATATGAAAATGATTTTTTATCATTTTCATATACTCCTTCTTCACTATAAATTATTAACTACTAAACTTATACTCTTCTTTTGATTCTTTCAAGTATTTTAATCCTTTATTAACATACTGCTCTAAATCTTCATTAAGATAATCTTTAAATACGTCAGCTATTTTATTATTACTTTCCATGTTATCTTTAATTTTACTCTTTACAAGTAAAACTGTTCCTATTTCTTTAGGATTTTTTAATACATTTGATTTTGTATCTGCGCTTTTTAAGTATTTCAAGGATTCTTTAAATTTTTCTTCTTTAAATGAAATTAGTGACATATAAGATTCGGCAATAGATTCTCCAGAATTATAAGCAATTTTCTTATAAATGTTTAATGCTTTTTTTAGATAGTATCTAGCCATATTGTGATCGCCTAAATAGTAAGCCGCAACACCTGCATTTGTTTGAAATAAGGATATACTAATCCATATATTTTTTTCTTCACAAATTTCAATAGACTTTTTATAATACTCTAATGCTTCTTCAAAGTTTTGTAAATTCATTTTTATATTGCCTATATCATTGTAACAAGCAGCTATGTATAAAATATATTGATTAAGTATTTTTTTATTCTTTCTTAATGATTCTATACATTCCATCATTAAATTTTCTCCAGTTTCATATTCTCCAACCATTATCTTATATAATGCCTTAAATCTTAAAAATGCCACTTTTTCACTATGAATTTTGTAATCTTCAATAAATTCAAAACCGTAATTTACATACTTAATCATTTCTTTAGTATTATTTGTTTGAATACAATAACATATCATCTGCTTATATCCTTCAATAATATAATCATTAAGATTAATTTCCATAGCCATGTCTATCATATCTTCTATGCATTTTAAACCTTCAAAGTATTGGCCTTTTCTTATTAGATATCTCCCTTTTATGTGAAGTACATATATTTCTAACTCTTGAGTATTATAACTATCTCCTTCTACTGCTTTTAATTCAATTAACTCTTGCTCTATTTCATCTAGTTTTTTTGTTGTTATATTTTCATCATAATATAATTTATTATAAAATTCATCATTATGATAAATTCTTGGAAAACGCTCATGAATAAAGTTTAAAGTAACATTTAAACTTTTTACCTTATATTTTAAACAATCTATATTGTTATTAGCATTTTTATAATGATAAATTAGTTTAAAGTATAAGTTAATATTTTCCGAATCATTTTTTATACTTTTTTCAATAATTTTACCCACCTTGTTGTGCAGTATATTCTTTCTGATTTGAGATAAACCCCTATGTATAAATTCTCTTAATTTTCTGTGTGTAAATTTAAGATAAACCTTACTGCCTTTGGATGTTTCTTCTAAAATACACTTTTTCTCCAGCTCTTCTATTATGTCTATAATCTCAAATTCATCAATTTGTGTTAATTGGCTTATTATGGAAATCGGTGCAACATCATCAAATAATGAAACAATCTCAACTATCTTCTTTTCATTATTGGACATATCCACAAATCTACTTTTCAAAACATCTTGCATTTTTGAGGTCATTATATTTATTCCTTTTGGTGAATTGATAATACTTAAATACTCAGTAAGAAAAAATGTATTCCCTTCTGTTTCTAAATATATTTTATTTATCATTTCAGTTGAAATATTATTATCTGGAATAGCTTTGTTAATAAAGCTTTTTACGTCTTGGTTGCTAAATCTATTAAGTTCTATTTTCTCAATTTTATTATATTTACTTGTGGAGATAAGTAATTTATCAATACTAGAATTGAATTCATTTCTACAAGTAAGTAAAAATATTATATTATCTTTATTTAAATTGCAAATTAAACTTGATAACAATGTTATACTAACTGAATCCATCCATTGTATATCTTCAAAGACAATGAGTATTTTTTTACTGTTTCCTATTCTTTTAAGTATGTCTCCTATTGAGTCTGTGAACACATCTTGTTTTAACAAGTTTATGGCCGTTTCCAGTTTGAAATTTTCAAATGATTCTTCGTCTATTTCTGGTATAAACTTGCTTAAGATACTCTGTAAAAGTATGGGGAATTCAGCATTATCTTCTTTTGCTATATTTACTAAATCTATTATACATTTTTTCCAAGGTTTTAGTGAGTACTCGTCTTCAAATTGGTAACAGTTTACTTCTGAGATATAAATATCTTCCTTTGATATTGATTGAATAAACTTATCTTTTAATCTAGTTTTTCCTATACCCATTTCACCTTGAATTAATATAGATTTTGACTCTTTATTTTCAACAAAGTCTTTGTAAGTACTTTCTATAAGTTTAATTTCTTTCCCTCTTCCATAAAAAAATGCATTGGTTTTGTCTGTATTATGTCTTTTATTTATATCATTTAGCACTTCCCTGAAAACCTTTTCTATTTCAATATCTGGAGTGATTGACAACTCTTTATTTAATATATCTGAAATATCATCATAAACTTTTATAGCACTAACATACTTTCCTTGATCCTTATAGCAAATCATTAAGTTTTTGTAGGCTTCTTCGTTAAATTCATCATTTTTTATTATTAGCTTACAGTATTTCTCAATTTGCCCATAGTTTTTTTTGCTTATTTCCAATTTAATTCTTTCATTAAGTCTTTTGAGATAAATTCCTTTCAGGTATTCACGTGTATTATATATCCATCTTTCAAAGTTATCTGCATTTTTTACACTATACCCTTTTAAAAATTCTCCTGTATAAGCATCTATTTCAAATTTATTGTCTATAAATTTATCAACATCAGTTTCAATCTTTATATTAGAGTTTAATGAAATTGTTGAATTATTGGCAAGATAAAGAATATCTTCTTTCATAAAACATTCTTTTAATTTATATAAAGCATTTCTTAAATTTTTCTTTGCACTATTTTCTTCCATATCTGACCACAAAAGTGAGCATAATTCATCTCTAGTTGTTGTCTTATTTACTACCAAGTAATAAAATAAAGCTTGGACTTTGTTATATGGAAAAGATATTATCCCTTCATTAAAAGTTGTACTACTACTATCAAATAGCTTAACATAAATACAGTTCATCTAATCACCTCTTCTTATTTCAAGAAATGCCTGCTAATTTTGATTAGTATAATTCTTCTTAATTGAATTATAATATAAAATTATAACTATATCTTCAACAAAATCATATGAATAACCTTCTATTTCCTCAAATTTTGCTTTTTTTCAACTTTTTCATTTTATTTTAATCAATATGAAATTTTTTAAGTTTGTTATCATTAAACATTATAGTACTGCACAAAAAAAGTAGCTCATATGAACTACTTTATATAAATATTAATCTCTTTTACTTATCTCATTTGTAATTAAATATTTTGAAATATACATAGCTTTTATAATTTTTGTCAGCCTAGTATGATTTCCTGTACCTTCCACTGCTTTTGTCTTTGCTTTTTCACACTTGCTTATAATTGACGAAACTGGAGCTATGGCTTTTTCCAGCTCTTCCTTTGTATATTTCTCTTTAATATTTTCTTCTTCTATTAATGATTTTGATATATATAATGCTTTTATCCTATTTTTAAGTAGTGTATGTTGTGATGTGCCTTCTTCAAATTTTGGATGCATCTTCTCACAGTTTTTTATAGTTGAAGTTACAACATTTAGTGCTTCTTTTAATTCTTCCTTAGTATATTTTTCCATATTATTTCACCTCAGATTCCTATATAATTATACTTACTTATAATATCATAATATCTATTGTAATTTGAAATTTAAATTATATAGTAAAATAATTAGGAGCTATATTATGAAATTACTATTAAATTTAGGCCTAGCAAAAATTGCTTTGATTCTTTCAATACTACTCTCAATAATCTATCCCTTACGAGTATTGAATAAAAAACTATATGACAACAGAAGTAAAATTTTAAATACTATAAACGAACGCCTAAGGAAACATCATAAAAAAATAGGAATAGCCTTAATACTCACAGGCCTAATTCATGGAATATATTCAAGTAAAACTATACTAAGCTTCAATCTAGGTACTATTACATGGATAGTAAGCGTAATGCTAGGTCTTAACTTCATAATAAGAAAAAAGTTCTCTAACTCTAAACCTTGGATGTATTATCATAGAATATTAACATTAATATTCCTAATGCTAATGTTAATACATATACTAGTTGTTAAGATTTAATTAGAACCTATAGCTAAAATAGAAATAACTTAATAAAAAAATAAATACAACAATTTTAATAAAAAATAGTAACAAAATTAAAACAATGTAATATAATATAATAAAGTATCTATTTGCACTGCATATAAACTACAGTACAAACTGATCAGGCCGTGATTTTATGGAGCCGGGCCGAAAGGCAACAGGGAAACGATACCTGTGGGACAGTAATATGTCTTACAGGTTTTTTTATGTGTAAGTACATATATATTAATGCATTGCCATAGAGCTATCAAACTCAATTATTCCTATTTAGGAGTAAATTTAAGGAGGTAACTTTTATGACAGAACAAAAACTTATGAACGGTGAAAAAAGCTTAAGTACCAAGCAGGCTCAACTGTTACAAGAAAAATACGGTAAAAATGTTTTAGTACCAGAAAAGAAAGATAATTTCTTTTTGAAAATTTTAGAAGTATTAAAAGAACCAATGTTTATATTATTAATTGTAGCTGCAATTATCTATTTTATACTAGGAGAACCTAGAGATGGAGCTATAATGTTAGTGTTTGTAGTTGGGATAATAAGTATTGATGTAATTCAAGAATGGAAAACAGATAAAACATTAAAAGCATTAAAAAATCTATCTGCACCACATATTACCGTCATAAGAGATAATCAGGAAAAGATAATTAACAGTGAAGATTTAGTACCTGGAGATTTAATGATAATAACAGAAGGAGTGAAAATTCCAGCAGATGGTATAGTAATCAAATCAAGTGATTTGTGTGTAGACGAATCTTCTCTTACAGGAGAAGCAGAAGGTGTATGGAAAACAACTGAATCTACACAAAGTGAGAAGGATTACTGGAAAAAAGATTATTGTTATGCAGGTACCTTGGTTATTCAAGGTAGTGGAGTTATATTAGTAGATAAAATAGGAACATATACAGAATATGGTAAAATCGGTACAAATATAGCGGATGCACCTGAAAGCCCAACTCCACTACAAAAACAAACTGGAAAGTTAGTAAAAACTTGTGCAAAGATTGCAGCTGTACTTTTTGTTTTGGTTTGTATTATAACATTTTTTAATGTGTCTGATTTACTTATATATGACAGAATAATTCAAAGCATATTATCTGGAATTACCCTTGCAATGGCAATGATTCCAGAAGAATTTCCAGTTGTCTTAACAGTTTTTTTATCAATGGGTGCATGGAGGCTTGCGAAAAAACAATCTTTAGTGCGAAAGCTTCCATCAGTGGAAACTTTAGGAGCAGTTTCTGTATTATGCGTAGATAAAACAGGAACTATTACTATGAATAAAATGGCTCTTTGTGATGCTTGGGCAATTGATGGTAACATTGATACATTATGCAAAACAATGGGAATGGCTTGTGAAACGGATGCGTACGACCCTATGGAGCATGCAATGTTATCTTATTGTGAAGAAAATAATCTTAGCAAAGATGAATTATTTAGTGGAGAGTTAATTACAGAATATTCATTTACAAATGAAGCTAAGATGATGGGCCATGTATGGAAAAATGATAACGAAATAATTGTTACAGCAAAAGGTTCTCCAGAGAAAATATTAAATATAAGCGAATTATCAAATGATGAAAGAAAAATTGTTGAAGAAAAAATATATGAAATGTCATCTAAAGGACTTAGAGTAATTGCAGTTGGTAGTATGAAAATAGAGGAAGAAAAAGATATTCCTTCTACTATATATGAATGTAAGTTAAAATTATTGGGATTAGTAGGATTGGCAGATCCACCTAGAGATGGTATCGATATAGACATAAAACAATGTATAAATGCAGGCATTAGATTAGTAATGATTACTGGTGACAACGGAATAACAGCTAGTGCAATAGCAAAACAAGTTGGTATACCTAATAGTGAAAATATTATTACTGGTGATGAACTAAATAATATGAGTAATGAAGATTTAAGAGAAAAAGTAAAATCCGTAAGTATATTCTCTAGAGTAGTGCCTGAACATAAAATGCGTATTGTAAAAGCATTTAAAGAAAATGGAGAAATAGTAGCCATGACGGGAGATGGTGTAAATGATGCACCAGCTCTTAAATATGCTGATATTGGAATAGCAATGGGTAAAAGAGGTTCAGAAGTTTCAAGGGAAGCTGCTGATTTAATATTACTAGATGATAACTTTTCTACCATTGTTGATACTGTAAAAGATGGTAGAAGAATATACGATAATATAAGAAAAGCTGTGGGATATATATTTACTATTCACATACCAATAGCACTTGCAGCACTTATGGCTCCCTTGCTTGGAGTTGAATCATCCTTATTATTTTTATTACCAGTTCATGTTGTTTTATTAGAATTAGTAATAGACCCTACTTGCTCAATAGTATTAGAACGACAGCCATCAGAGCCTGATATTATGGAGCGTAAACCTCGTAATCCAAAAGAAAGTATGTTAAACTCAAAAATTTTGTATAAAAGCATCACTCAAGGATTAGTATTATTTGCAGCATCTTTTGGAACATATTATTATTATTTAACAAATGTGGGAGATGGAAATATAGCTCGTACTATGGGATTGGCAATAATAATGATCTCTAACATATTATTAGTTCAAGTAAATAGTTCAGATACAGTATATGTCTATGCATCTGTGAAAAAGCTTCTTAGGGATAAAGTAATGTGGGCAATCAGTTTAGGAATTGTATTTGGGTTAGCAATAGCACTTTATACTCCTCTTTCTTCATTTTTGAAGTTAGCACCATTAAGTTTTTATGAAGTAATAATTGTAATTATTATTTCAATGATATCTGTAATGTGGTATGAATTGGTAAAACTTTATAAGCATAGAAAATAATACAATAAATTATTAATTAAGAAGGGTTATGATTGTAAAATCATAATCTTTCTAATTTTAACTAAAAATACATTGATTTTCACATTACAGTAGAATCTAGTACAACTGTAAAAGAAGTTCATCTAATTTTTTAATAATTTAGTAGAAAATTCAGGTAGAAACTAGGATATACATAAAGAATATTGGCTAATACATAAAAGTATGTAACAAAATTTGTAAAAACCTAATAATATATAATAAACTATTTATTATTAGGGAGGACAGAAATGTTTAATTACAACTATAATTACCCAACACCTAAAGGGTTTTTCAATTCAGTAAACCTTATAGAGCAATCTGTTGAAGGAGAAAAATACGACGCATTATTTTATGAATGGTTAATAAATAATATTCCAACACAGGGGTTAACACCTGAACAAGTGGAAAGTATAAAAGAAACTATAATATCTATAAGAAATGATGAAATGTCTCACAATAAAACATTTAAGAAAATGTATAAAAGATTGACAGGAAAAGATGCTACTCCAGGAGAAAAAGAATTTGTAGCTCCAGCTAGTTTTGTAGATGGAATAATTATGGCTTTAAATGGCGAATTAAATGCTGTAAAAAGATATCGAGTAATAATGGAGGGAATGCCCAATCTAGCTTACAGAGATATTGTGTTTAATATATTAAGTGATGAAATAAGACATAGCAGTTGGTACAATTATATATATGCAACAGTTTTGAATGACTAAGCTAATAGACCTTTTTTAAATATATTGGTTCTGTTGGTTTTCTTTGTAATAAAAATACTACAAAAATAACTGTATCCTAGAAATTTCAACAATTTTATTTCTAGGATACAGTTATTTATTATTATGTTCTTTATACAGCCTGTCAAGAATTATTCTTGTCTATTAAATAACTAAATTATCCTTTATCTTCAAATTTCTATTTTCAAAATTTAAACATATACAAAAAATTATTTCAAACAATATCATCATAGTAGCAAGTATAACTGGTGTAAAATTAAGACCTACAATCAATGCTGCTATTGGAATAATAATAGATAAAACAAAGTATGTTTTTGATTTATACAACCAACCAAAAGGCATAAGATGTGCTCCAAAAATTATTGCAATAACCATTAACATTTTGTCTGGTATGGTAGGATAAATCCACATAGGAATAAGTAAGTATACTATTTGATTTACTGAAAATAATACACCTAAACTAGTTAAAGGATTATCTTTATTTTGAAAATCCACTTTAATTACTTTTGAAATAGCATATGAAATTGGTAATAATGGTGCAGTACAAATAAATGTAAATAAATTTTTAGTCAAGATGTTCATTGATGAAATATGTACAAGTAAAATTGTTCCCCATATAATAACTGAGGCCATAATAATATGAAGTCCTCTCTTTTGCTTTATTGCACAGTCCAATCTTAATTCATCTAAATTCATTTTTCTCCTCCTAACATTCTAATTTAATCATACCACTAATTTTAATTTTAATAATATTAAATACTCAATTGTAAATAATAAGTTTAGAAAAAATTATTAAAAGGAGACAAAAATGTATTATAGACAATCATATATTGAATCCATTAGTAACCTTCAATCTGACATAAAAGGATTAAAAAATGATGTTGTACAAAAAAGATTAGAAACATATGGGTACAATGAACTGAAAGAGGCTAATAAAACTCCCACATGGATGTTATTTTTAGAAAGCTTCAAAGATCCATTAGTATTAATACTTTTACTTGCCGCAGTGGTACAAATAGTCCTAGGTGAAGCTGTTGAATCCATAATAATTTTTATAGTTGTTATATTAAATTCAATTCTAGGAGTGACTCAAACAAAAAAAGCTGAGGGTTCCTTAGAAAGTCTAAAAAAACTATCTGCGCCAAAGGCTAAGGTTTTGAGAAATGGCCAAAAACAAAGTATTGAGTCTAGAGAGTTAGTTCCAGGAGATATAGTTATATTAGAAGCTGGGGATTATATTCCAGCAGATGGTAGGCTTATTGAAGCTCAAACTTTAAAGATAGTAGAAGGAATGTTAACTGGAGAAAGTGAGCCTGTATTAAAACATAATGAAAATATAGAAGAAGAAGTTGGAATAGGCGACCAGAGAAATATGGTTTTTAGTGGTTCTTTAGTTGTTTATGGTAGGGGTAGTTTTGTAGTAACTAAAACTGGAATGAACACTGAAATGGGTAAAGTAGCTGGTCTACTAGAAAGTGCAGAAAGTAAGCAAACACCACTTCAACAAAAACTTGATGAATTTGGCAAAAAACTTGGAGTAGCTATAGTTATAATAGCAATAGGCATATTTGCTATACAAATTATAAGAAACTACATTTCTACAAATACCTTGCCTAGCAAAATAATTATAGATTCTTTTATGTTTGCTATTGCAGTAGCTGTTGCTGCCATACCAGAAGCATTGTCTTCCATAGTTACCATAGTACTTTCCCTTGGTACCAATAATATGGCTAAGAAACAAGCTATTATTAGAAAATTACCTGCAGTAGAGACTTTAGGTTCAACAAGTATAATTTGTACAGACAAGACAGGTACTCTTACACAAAACAAAATGACTGTAGTTGATTTTTATATGCATGAAACTTCTGAAGATGATATGGACCCTAAAAATATAAATTACTCTTATCATTCAAAAGCTTTGACTGTTGCATCTGCCATATGTAACGACTCAAATATAAACGAAGAAGGAAAAGAAATAGGAGATCCAACAGAAGTTGCACTAATTAAATTTGCAAATAAACAAAAATTAGATTATAAAGAACTAAGAGAAAAATATGACAGACTTAATGAAATACCTTTTGATAGTGATAGAAAACTAATGTCAACAGTAAATAGTATTCATCATAATGCTTATATGTTTACAAAAGGTGCCCCAGATGTTGTGTTTAGTAGATGTAAATATGCTTTAGTAGATGGTGAAAAAGAACCCATAAATGATGATGTTTTGGAACAATACAAAAAAGTAAACGAAGAATTTTCTAAGGATGCACTTAGGGTTTTAGCCTTTGCATTTAAGGATGTCCCCGACGAAAACTTTGTACCTGCATTGGAAGATGAGGTGGACATGACTTTGGTTGGGCTAATAGCAATGATTGACCCTCCTAGAGAAGAAGTATTTGATGCAGTTAAAGATGCAAAATCTGCTGGAATAAAAACTATAATGATAACTGGAGACCACAAAACAACTGCAAGAGCTATTGCAAAAAACATTGGTATAATGGATGATGATGATCTAGCTCTCACAGGCAAGGAATTAGACAATTTAAGTGATGAAGAGCTATCTGAAAAATTAGAAAACATACCAGTGTATGCAAGGGTATCTCCAGAAAATAAAATAAGAATTATAAAAGCATGGCAAAATAAAGGAAAAATAACAGCAATGACAGGTGATGGTGTTAATGATGCTCCAGCACTAAAACAAGCTAATATAGGTATAGGTATGGGAAGTGGTACAGATGTAGCAAAAGATGCTTCTGCCATGATCTTAGTTGACGACAACTTTGCAACTATAGTAAATGCTATTGAAGTTGGAAGAACTGTTTACACAAATATAAAAAAATCTATAACTTATTTGTTGGCAGGAAATCTTGCAGGTATAATATCCATACTATTTGCTGTATTTGCCAATTGGCCAAACCCTTTTACTACTTTGCAACTATTATTTATAAATCTAATAACAGATTCTCTTCCAGCTATAGCTTTAGGCTTTGAAAAACCAGAAAAAAGTGTTATGTCCAAAGCTCCAAGGGATCCTAATGAAAGTATATTGGCAGGTGGCACAATACAAATCATTACATTTAGAGGTATTTTAATTGGAATAGTAGTTATAATAGCACAACTTATAGGCAGAAAATCATCACCTTTACTAGGTACAGCAATGGCATTTTCAACTATAACACTATGCAGAATATTTCAAACTCTACCATCTAGATCTGATGAATATTCTTCTTTACAAATTGGTTTTTTCTCTAATATGTACGTTATTTATGCCATAATAGTATGTACTCTATTGTATAGTTTAACTTTATTACCTTTCTTAAGGGATATTTTTGATATGCCTATAGCATTTGGTATAAGGGAACTGGGTATATGTTTTATTTTGGCTATAATCTCCACAGTAATTATGGACATGGTAAAACTACTTCACGGAAAAAGAAGCTAAAAAAACAGAAAATTAGTAGAAAAATATATTTTTAATTAAATAAAACTTCTACATTTTATATATAAAAATTAATGATAGCAACTATTTTGGCATCTTCCAAAATAGTTGCTATCACCATTAACATTTTATCTGGTATGGTAGAATATATCCACATTGGAATAAGTAACTTAATTCATCTAAATTCATTCTCTCCTACTAAAATTCCGATTTAAACTTTCCAGTTCTATCTATTAATAATTTATCATAGCAATAAAATGATTTTTCTTTTCCTAAAAAACTCATTTCACCTACAAGATTAAATCCGCATTTTTTAAACAAAGAATTCATTTTTGTATTTATTGAATAAGTATCTGTTTTTAGATATACAACATTGTTTTCTAGGGCTAATTCCTCTGCAAAATTCATTAACTTGGTAGCTACTCCTTGCTGTCTGTAATTAGCATTAACTGCCATTCTGTGTATTACCATGGCTTTATCTTTGGATTGCCAACTTAAATCTTCATATTCTATTGGTTCTATATAGTTAAGACAGATGAACCCTTTTATTTTCCCATCTTCATCTTGCACATATAAATCTCCACTTTCTACATCTTCTGTAAAATCTATAGCTTGAGGATAATTTTCATCCCACTGAGTATTATTGTAAGTTTTCATTTCTTCTACCGTTGATTTTATTATATCCATTATATTATTTATATCATTTAAACTAGCTTTTCTTATCATTTTTAAATTCTCCCTCTTATCTTTTTTTATTTTTCCAATCTTCTTCTATATTTTTGCTCATTCTTTTTACTAATTTATTTATTACTATTTTCTCTTCTTTTGTAAATCCCTCTAAACATACTTCTATATTTTTGTTTTCTTCTTCAATTATCAGATTATATACTTTAAGTGACTTTTCAGTAGGAAATAGTTTATATCCCCTTTTATCTGTTTCGTCCTGTCTCTTGTCTACATACCCAGCTTCAATTAGTTTTTGAACTGCTTTTGTTGTAGTAGTTTTGTCTACCTTTAACATATTTGATAGATCTACAAAGTTAATACCAGGATTCTCACATATCCTAGTCAAGAATGTAAACTGCCCTTTTTGTAATTTTAGCTCTTTGTATTTTATATCACTTATAGAATGTATTGCTCTAGATAAGCTACCGATTTCTCTTAGTATGTCATTAGTTAATTTTTCTATTTTGCTCATCCTCCTTAAACTAGTTGAAAGTTCAACTAATTATAGTATACAAGGATATAGTTGAACTTTCAACTATATCCTTCGTAAATTTATTAACATATGTGTTTTTAAAATTCATTATTTTAATCTTTTAAACATTGGATGATTTTCTTTAAACTGAACTAAATCCCATAAGTTGCCATACAAATCTTTAAATACTGCAACAGTTCCATAATCCTGTTCTTTAGGATCTCTAACAAACTCTATTCCTAACTTTATCATTTCATTATAATCACGCCAAAAATCATCAGTTCCTAAGAAAAGAAAAACTCTACCACCTGCTTGATTTCCTATAAAAGGCTCTTGTTCTTCTTTTGATGCTCTTGCAAGCAAAATTGTTGTTCCATTTGAACCTGGTGGAGATACTACTACCCATCTTTTATCTTGGTCTGGTTGGTATGTATCTTCTATTAACGTAAAATGCAGCTTTTTAGTGTAAAATTCTATTGCTTCATCATAATCCTTTACAACTAAAGCAATATGTACTATTGATTGGATCATTTTCTAATCTCCCTTCTTAGGCTATATACAATTAATAAATTATTATCTAATTATATATTATATCACAGTAATTATTTTTAATATTAAGTAACTGCTTTAGCATTAATTGAATCTTTTAATTAATTAAAAGAATACAAAGTATGATATAGGAAAATATAAACATAGACATAAAAAAGGAGGTAAATTATTTTGTTTAAACACGATAAAGCATTATTACAAGAAGTAAAAGTGGAAAAACCCAATCCTCAATATGCAGTTCTAATGCAAGAACAATTAGGTGGAGGTAATGGTGAATTAAAAGCTGCCATGCAGTATATGGCTCAAAGTTTTAGAATAAAAGATCCAGAAATCAAAGATTTGTTTTTAGATATTGCATCAGAAGAACTTAGCCATATGGAAATGGTTGCACAAACTATAAATTTACTAAACGGTCATGATGTTGACTATAAAGCAGTTGAATCAGGCGAGGTTGAAACCCATGTATTAACAGGTTTATCACCAGTATTAATAAATTCATCAGGAGCACCATGGACAGCTGATTACGTAACTGTAACAGGTGACTTAGTTGCTGATTTACTATCAAATATAGCATCAGAACAAAGAGCTAAAGTTGTTTATGAATATCTTTATAGACAAATAGAAGATAAATATGTACGAGAAACAATAGATTTCTTACTAAACAGAGAAGAAGCACACAATGCATTATTTAGAGATGCTCTTAACAAAGTTAAAGATACGGGTTCTAATAAGAATTTTGGTGTAACTGAAGATTCAAAAATTTACTTTGATTTGTCTACACCAGGACCTAACCACGATAGCAAAATAAATATCACTCCACCATCATTTGAAGAACCAATAAAAAAATAAAAAATCAGTAGAAGAATATATTTTATATAATCAAGTAGAACTTCTACATATTCCATATAAAAATTAATGATAGCAACTACTTTGGCATCTCCCAAAATAGTTGCTATTTTAATTTTTATATATTTTTTATATACTGGTTTCTCATATTAATTAAAAACATACTATTTATAGCAAAAACCACTAATTCAGTTATTACAAAAGAATACCAAATACCATCCATTTTAAAGAAAATACTTAAAAGTAAAACAGCAGGTATGAGGATTAAAGCACTTCTTAAAATAGATATAATCATACCTTGTTTTGCCTTTGATATGGAACTAAAAAATGCAGAAGATACTATATTAATTCCAGCAAATAAATAACCTAAAAAGTATATTTTCATTCCTTGTGAAGCTATCATCATAAGTTTCATATTTTGTTCACTATTAAAAATAGCAACTATATCATTTGTAAAAATACAAACAATTGTATAAATTAAAACTGCAAATATTATAGTAGTTGTCATAGAATATCGCAAAATACGATTTACCAATGTCATATCTCCTCTACCATAATATTCACTAGACAAAGGCTGAATCCCCTGAGATATTCCTGTGAATATGGATGTAGCAATAAGAGCCACATTTGCTACTATACCATATGCTGCTACACCTGTGTTTCCATCAATTCTTAGTATAATTAGATTAAATGTTATTAAAGATATTGCTGACGTCAGTTCTCCAATAAGTGATGAAAGTCCTAATGTCATAATATGATAGATCTTTGAAAATAATATTTTACTTTTTACAAAATGGATGTTTTGATTTTTCTGAGTAAAGTGTATGGATAATATACATAAACTTATTATTGGTGAAAGTGATGTTGCAAGTGCTGCTCCAAAAATCCCCATTGAAAAAGGAAACATAAAAACATAATCTAAAATTATATTTGCCAAACTACTAGTAAGCATGGCTATCATTGATAACTTAGGATTATTGTCATTGCGAATAAAAGCCAGTAAAATATTGTTGCAAATAAAAAAGGGTGCAAATAACATTATAGTAGTCAAATAAGTCTTTGTAAGTGAAAGTGTTGCTTCATCTGCACCTAACAATGTACTTAAATCTTTTGCAAAGAACCCCCCTAACAATACAAATACAATAGACATTATACCACCCAGATATAACGACTGTGTAAATGATGTATTGTTACTGATCTTTTGTTGTTCATTAATTGAATAATCCGTTGCACCACCAATACCTATCATTAGTCCAATACCCTGAATAATACTAAAAACAGGTATTGAAAAATTTAGTGACGCTAGCCCTACAGTTCCAAGAGCCTTGGAAACAAACAGTGTGTCTGCAAGGATATAACATGAAATACCTATCATTCCCATAACATTTAAACTAACATACTTCATAAATTTAACTTTTAATTTTTTCATTAAATTATACCTCCTTAAAAATAGCAATAAAAAAAAGCCATAGGGATATTATTAAAAATATCTCCCAGGCTTTTATCCTTCCGTGTACACAATAACTGTGGGTTTTCTCTCGGACCAGCCAGCATAAACTGCGGAACCCTAGAAAACTAAAATATAAAATTCAATTATAGTGGAATTCTATCACAATATTAATATTAAATCAATTATATTTTTTATATGTAAACATAAAAAAACTATTAAATTTGTAATCTACTTTTATTTGTTTTTATATACTGCTTATTCGCATTAATAAACCTAATAAATATTATTAATGTTATAGCTGTCAAAATTGTACCTGAAACAAAATTCATTTTAATATCAAAGTTTGTTATAACACTTACCTTCTCATTTAAACTTCCATTAAAATAACTTATACTTGTAAAAACTCCCGACAATAAATTATTTACAACATGTACTGTAATTGGTACTAATAAGTTATTATATTTTATATATAATAAACAACAAGCCACACCAAAGACTATAGCTCCTAATATACCTAAAAACTCATGACCAATACCAAAAACCAAAGACGATACAATTGCAGAAATAGTAAAGCTAAATCTCATATTTAGTCTTTTAAAAACAATTCTTCTAAAAATTATTTCTTCCAAAAGAGGGGCTATTATTACTACGGAAATTAAAAATATTACTAATTCTATATTATTAGTTGGATTTCCAAAAGTTTCATTTGCTACTTCTAATGCTTTATTTTTATCATTAATTGCCACAAATCCTAAACTTAAATTAGAAAGGCCTATGGATAAAAATATCTGTGTTGCTACTACTATTATTATTTCTTTTATACTATCCACTTTCTTAAAGTTGTTAAATCTTTCTTTTGCTAGTTTTATGCCTACTCTACCTGACATTAAAGTAACTAATAATACTGATAAAGATAAGACAAATGACAAATATAAATCATTAATTTCTTGTGTTCCTTTTACAAATGAATATATTGTTACACCAAATATAACTAGAAATGACGTTCCAAGATAAATCAAAATCATCTTACAAATTTTTATTTCTTTCATTACTTCACCCCTATGCCTCTTCATTTAAAATAATATCTTAAAGTTCCCATCACTCCATAATTTTACTATAAAATATATTCTCATTACTACTTTATTAATACATCTTAAGATAATTAATTCTTATTACTTCTGTCTAATAATAAAAAGGATAGTATAATAACCTTTTAAATTTAAGTTATCACAACTATCCTTTCATTTGTAACCGTTTACATTTATGGGTCTATCCTATTATTCATTTACATCTATAATATCTATCCTATTTTTTCAGTTCCGAAATCTTTTACTCTTAATTTATCAAAATAATTATATATAGGTAAACCTAGTAAAGTTACTACAATACTACCAATTGCCAGTGCTCTACTAAATGAACCTGCAAAGAATAATTGATTTATAATTACAAATAATCCTCCACACATTGCAACAAGTGGTATTAAAGGGTACATTGGTACTTTGTAAGGTCTATGTAAACCAGGGTTGTCTTTTCTAAGTTTTATCACTCCATAAAAAGTTAATATATAGAAAGCCCACACAGAAAACATAGCTAAGTCTGTAAGTAAATTAAATTGACCTGATATTGAGTACACAATTGAAATTACTGAGATAACAGCTATTGAATATGCTGGAGTATCTTGTTTATTAAGTTTCTTTATAAATTTGCTACCTGGTACTAATTCTTTCATACCTAAAGTATATAAAGGTCTTGAACCAGTTAAAATATATCCATTAACGCATCCAAATAATGATATTAATATACCACATGTGATTAATTTTCCACCTGTTGCCCCTAGAATAATCTCTGCTACTGCTGATGCTGGAGCGTCATATGATGCTAATGTACTTGCTGGTAATACACATAGATATGATATATTTATTATAACGTATACTGACATAACAACTGATAAACCACCAACAATAGCTCTTGGTAAATCTTTGCCTGGGTTTTTCATTTCGCCTGCTATAGCCCCTACGTTTATCCATCCATCATAAGCAAATAATACAGCTATCATAAGTTGACCCAATATACTCATAGGAGATAATCCCTCTCCTACCATTGGACTCATTATTGATGCTGTAGATGGATTTCCTTTAACAAAACCTAATACTATTAATATAACTAAAGGTATTAGTTTACAAACTGTAGATACTGTTTGTATTATACCACTAGTTTTTGAACCTAAATTATTCATAAATGCTAAAAATATTATTACACCTATTGAGAAAGGTAAACTAAGTGAAGGGTTCGCAAATAGATAAGCAACTTGCTGACCAAACATTACTGAGATAGCTGCTATCATTGCTGGGAAAAACAGTAAACTTTGCATCCACCCAGTTAAAAATCCTAATTTTTCACCATAAATTTCTTCTATGTATATCATCATTCCACCTGTTTTAGGTATAGCTGCTGATATTTCAGCTGCAGTTAATCCACCAGCTATTGTAAGTACACCGGCTAATATCCATGCTAAAATTCCCAGTCCTGGTTCTCCTCCTGTCAAAGTATATACTGCTTGAGGTTTAAAAAATACCCCTCCACCTATAACCATTCCAATAACTGTTGATAGTGCTGCTGATAGTCCTAGATTTTTTTGTAAATTTTGTTCCATAACTCTTCCTCCCTTTTTAATACAAACAATAATTAGAATCACACCTTATATGCCACAACCATAAAATACGTTCCTTGATAATTGTAGTACAAAAAAACGTTTTCGCAATACTTTTTATATTAATCAGAATTTTCTAACTATTTTACATTAATACCTTTTATAATAGTCAATTTCTATTTTAGACATAATAATCAAAAAAATAGTGGTAATAACTTTAATAATTCAAGTTATTACCACTATTTTCCTACTTGAAGTAGCTTTTATTTAATTTATACTTTTTTTAGATTTCAAATTATTTTCTTGTATTTTGTTGAAATGGTATACCACCTGGCCACCTTTACTTTTTCAATTCACTACAAGTTTTTAATATTTTATCTATATTTTCCTTTGTATAATCAAAATCTCCATCTATGGCTAATACTTTATCTTCATACAAAACAATACGCTCCTTGTTTTCGCCTATAAATAATTTTTTTGCACCCCAGTTATTAAGCTCTGCTGAATTATTGTCTTCTTTATATAAACTGTAATCACTTAAGTCATTATAAATACTTTCAAAACTTTTATTTAAAATCCACTTATTGTCACTGAAAAAATACTCTATGTCCAAACGCCCTTTTACTAGTCGATGAGTATAGTATTTTTTGTCAATAGGATGATAAACAATCTGCTTAAAATAAATATCCTCTGCAAATATTGTTTTTCTTACATCTATAGAATCATCAAGTTCACCTTCAATTTTATTATTTAACTCTGTTAATTTCAAATTTATGTTAACATTTGGTTCCTTGTCTTTTAATAAAACATTGGCACCTATTGTGGTACTTACCCCTATAATAAATAGTAATGATAAAGTAATTGACCCTACTTTTTCATACTTCATTTTTCTTTTTACTAGCTTTATTGGTATTATATACTCACTTTTACCACCTTGCATACTAACTCTATGCTTAAATAAATAATTTATTTCTCCAATGCATATTATTAAAAATATTATAATAAATAAATTAGCAAAACATAACATAAAAGTTTTCCAGTAGCTTGTTACTGTATAGTAAAAGTCTACTTTGTAATCATAATGAATATTTTGAATAAAAAATACATATATTATAACAAATATTGAGCTAGAAGATAATTCGTCTTTCATAAATGTTTGAAAATACTTTCCATTTGGTTCTTCTTTTTCAAATATTAAGTATTCACTATCTTCACTTTTTACTTCCCATCCATAATTCTTCTTTTGTTTTATAAATCTTTCAATAGGATTTTTACTTTTATTTCTTCTCATTTCGTCTCTCCCCCTAACATGCTTAAAAATTCATTTTAAAATATGTTACTTTTGAGATTGAAATAAATTTACTATTTTTATTTCTGTTAATCCCCCTTAATTACTTAAAAACTATTTTTTACTCTTATTAGATTTATCCTATCCAAGATATTAAGTATTTAAATTTATCACTTTCTTTCTCATTAAGAACTTTAAACTCACCTTTAAGCCCTTTTTCTTTAACACTTAAGTAAAAATGACATAGTGCAATACCCATATCAATTTTGCTCATTTCTATTTTACCTTCATTATATATATGGAAATTATCATTTTCCTTTACTATCCTCCAAGGCTGTTTGTTTACAGCTGATGGAGCTAATCTTACATTTTCCAAAACTTCACCAAAATCCCCTGCTTCTTCATAAGTAAGCGGCCTATCAAAATTATTTTTAAAAAATATTTCACTAAATGCTTTTCTTTTATTCGTATTAGTACCAAATACTTTTGCAATAAAAGTTTTCTTTTCAGCTTCAATACCTACTGGAGATACTATTGGTAGAGCTTCATTGCTTTTCAAATCTATGACTTTTGCAAATTTGCCCTTATTAAAAGTTCCTCCTAGCCACACAGTTCCCAAATTTAGAGAAGTACAGTATAATACAACTTGTTCAAATAAGTATCCTAAATCATAAAGTCCCATTTCACTTTTGTCATAGGCTGCTGTCAAGTAATAGTTTGCACCTTTTATAACTCCGTATGTTCCTAATTTCGTTTCTTTTTCATTGTCATCTTTTTCAATTAAATTAACTCTTATTTTCCCACCAAATATTCCTTCACTATTATTAATTTCTTTTAAGTAAGATTCTATTTTTTCTATAATGTTCCTTGATAATTCTACATCTTTGTAAGTTCTTACTGAATGTCTATTTTTTATTATTTCTGTAATTGATTTATTAAAAGTATTGTTCAAATTAATCCTCCTTTAGTCATCATGTAAAATAAACTACCACCATTCCTTCAACATTCTAAATTCCTTATAAACAGTGTTTCCAATTTTATATTCAAAGGAATCTTTTTTATTAAAGCCGTATTTCTCATAAAGCTTCATGGCTACTTCGTTGTCTATTTCCACACTTGTATATAAATTTTCCTCTTCGTATTTATTATGAAAAAACTCTAAAAACTTTTCCAAAGCTTTTGATCCATAACCTTTGTTTTGGTGATTAATATCTATCATAAATCTAGAAAATGACCATCCCTCCAGCTCTTTATCATAATCATATAGTATAAATCCTACCATTTCCTCATCATTATAAATTCCAATAGGATATAACTCATCTTCATAAAAAGCTTGTACCAAAGATATTGCGTTACTTGCAACATAGTCCTTTTGATGGTCTGCCACCTTTAGATTTATACAACTATTGTAATTTGATTTATCTATCTCTTTAAAATTAATATTCATATATTCCTCCCCAAAAACATTTTAGTTTCCATATACTTGTGTTTTTTTAGAATTTCTAAGTATCATCAATCCTTGTATATAATCACAAGTAGCGCTATTTTCTTTACTTCCATTAAATAAATATTCTTTATTATAAAAAGGACTTTTTTCCCCTGAAAGTTCAATAAATTTATCAGATTTAATATTATTAAAATAAGAATAATTGAAAAAATTCTTTGATGGAGAATTGCCTTCTTTATTTTTATAAACACATAACAAGGAATAAACTTTATTTTTTACTGGAGAGGATTTACTATTTAGTAATGTTCCAAACCTTATCTCTTCCATAGTAAGAAAATCACTATTCATGTAATCTTGATATATATGTTCACTTCCAAATTGTCCAAAGAATTTTTCTCCTTTTTTTAGTGAATATAAAAATGCAAAGTTTTTCATCATTACCTTATCACGCATATCTTTTCCTCCACCAAGTTGATACAAGTTTTTTATTCCATTTTCAAAATATATAAATTTATCCCCAAAATATTCTTCACATGATTTTTTATCTTCTTCATAGGCAATTTTTAAATATTTAGCAGACTTTCTATTTTCTTCTTTTAGAAGGTAAATTGCCCTTTGAAGAGATTTGGGCACAGGTTTATTCTTATCTATTAAAGTTTTTATACCTTTTACAGCAGCCAATAAGTCATGTTCCACATCAACACCATAGATATTTATTTTAGAGTCTTCATCTAATTCTAAGTTGTATTTATATAACCATTTATAAAATTCATATTTTTCTTTAGTATAGGCCATTGTACCTTTTAGTTGATTCATAAAAGATTTTAAATAATCTTCATTGCCACTTTGTATATATTCATTTAATAAAAGTACATTACAAAAACCTGCCTCTTCAATTATGTTATTAATTCCAGCTTTTTTATTTAAGTATGTAAAAAATTCTTTTTTAAATTTATCACTTTTGGCCATGGTGTGAGTTTCACCAGAAAGAAATACCTCATAATTATTTGTATTTATTAAATCAAATGAGTTATTTGATTTTATATAATGATTAATTCTTATATCTTTATAAAAAACAATTGTTAATATTACTATTATCACAAGTAGTACGATCATTAGTATTTTTATAAATTTCTTCATATACTCCCCCATACTTTTATATGACTTATTCTAATTGTAGCACAGTGAAAAAACAAAAATTTTATTATGCTAAGAATTTTTAACACTTCTATAATAAAGAAAGTAGTATAATTTTTTTATGACTCATAATTCCTAATAATTTGTAAGAAAAATTTCTACAATAGGGAATAATGAAATTAAAAGAATTTTAGTGAGAATGGAGGAATATAATATTTATGAAATCACCTGGTATGATATCCATAGTTTTAGGAATAATGATTATTATTTTTACATCAGTAGAATACTATAAAGGAAAAACTGAAAAAATAAATTTATTTGTAGATTTAGGTAGTGGTATTTTTATTGTAACCCTTGGATTATTACTATTATTTAATATAATCCCTAGCAAATACATATCATTTATTGTTTTTCCAGCAATGATTATATATTTTCTTATTGACCAGAAAATTAAGATTAAGTAAATTAATGTTTTATCACAAAAATAAGCCTATATCTTCATTAAGATATAGGCTTATTTTACATCTATTTCACCAATAAACCACAACTCTCCTTCATAGCATAAATCTTCTTCATAGATTTCTTCTTTATATCCTTTTACTTTCATTGAACTTGGAAAATTTAAATTCCATTCTTTACAAATGTTTCTCTCCTTTGAAAGTGTTATCCATTTTTGATATTCTGTATTTCTATTAAAGAAATTCTTATAGTACTCATCTCCAAAGAATACTATAATCTGCGAATCCCATAGGCTAGGAAGATTTATGCAAGCCACAATTCTTACAGAAACATCTGATTGTAATTTATTATTATTCAAAAATTCAACTCGATCTATAATTAACTGAATAAACTTTCTTCTTAAAGACGCAGGTGTTTTATAAGAATCAATAAATCTTTGGGATGTTGGTATATGTAAATGCCAGTAACCATAATCTAAATCGATTTTTGGAAATTCTGAGGTTAATTCTTTTAAATTTTTTTCCATAACCTTAAATTTCCGACTTTTCCCCCTTATCTTTTTTTTATATGATTTATCTGGATATATATGAAACATCATATCTCCTCCTTTATTTATGTCTAAAATTTACTCTAATACTCATCCTATCTATTCTTCAAAGACAGCACTTCTTGTACGCAAAGGGGTATAAACATAATTAATGACATAATCATTACAATAACATAAACCACGTCGTTTATATCAGTTAAGCGACTCACTATATTTAGCACTATAAAAATGAGCATCCCCAAATAACCAATAATTTTTATATACGTCTTCATTATCATATTCCTTTCATTATCACATATTTCTTTATCATATGAATTTTAAATCTCTCTATAATATATAATACTATAAAAGTAAGATTTACTTAGGAATATTTAACTATTTCATTTATATATTTATAATTCCAAATCAATTTATTTTTATTTAGAGTATACATAATAATAAATTTGCATAATATTTAATAAGCTACAATTTATTTATCAACGGTGGATATTTATTTAATATAAAATTCAACCATAGATACTATCAATAGGCCTTAAGGTAGTTAGAGTCAAGAACTCATTTTGTTTAGGGCTACTTTTTAAATAAATAAATTGTAGCTTTATATATAAAGGGTGTAACATTTTTGTTACACCCTTCTGTATTATAATTTTTATATTCTATTTTATATCTAAGCAAGGGCTGCTTGCTCTTCTTCTTCATAACTTTCAAATACGTTTCTATCTAAATCTCCATTTTGATGAGCAACTATAGCAGTACAAACAGCATCTCCTGTTATATTTACAGCAGTTCTAGTCATATCAAGTATTCTGTCTATACCCATAATTAATGCTATACCTTCCACTGGAAGTCCTACAGAGTTAAACACCATAGAAAGAGTGATTAAACCAACACCTGGAACTCCTGCTGTACCTATTGATGCCAACGTAGCTGTTGCAATAACAGTTAAATAGTCAACAAATGTTAAATCCACATGGAATGCTTGAGCTACGAATACAACTGCCACACCCTGCATGATTGCTGTACCATCCATGTTTATAGTAGCTCCTAGAGGTATAGTAAATGAAGATATTTTCTTATTTACTCCAATTTTTTTCTCTAAAGTATCAATTGACATTGGTATTGTCGCGTTTGATGTTGCTGTAGAAAATGCAAATCCCATAACTGGTGCAAATTTCTTTATGAATTTAATTGGATTTAATCCTGTAAATCCTTTAAACATTGACATGTAAACAACAAAACATTGTAAACCTAAAGCAAAGAACACACTAAACATGTATTTTAACATTGGTACAAAAGCATCAAATCCTATGTTTGCAAATGTTTTAGATATTAAGCAAAAGACACCAATTGGAGCAACCTTCATAACTATCATTGTCATTTCCATCATTACATCGTTAAATTGTGCAAAGAATTTAGATACCACATCTGCTTTCTTACCTAATTTTGCAAGTATTATACCAATTAATATTGCAAATAAAATTATTTGAAGCATATTTCCTTCTGCTAAACCTTGTATAGGATTTTTAGGTATTATATCTAATAAAGTATCAGCAAAACTTGCAGTTTCTGCTATAGTAGTCTTTGTTTGTTCTATAGCTGATATATCAAGTCCTATTCCTGGGTTAATTACTTTTGCTACGGATAAAGCAACTGTTATAGCAAGAGCAGTAGTTATTAAGTAAAATCCCATAGTTTTAATTCCTACTTTACCCAAAGTTTTTGTATCACCAATAGCTGATGCTCCACATACTAAAGAGCAAAATACTAAAGGAACAACAAGCATTTGCATTAATCTTAAAAATCCGTTCCCTATTATATAGAATAATCCATCTATTAAGATCTTATCTCTAAAAGTACTAGCCGGTACAAAATAATGTAGAATTATCCCAAGTACGGCACCTAATATTAATGCTATAAAAATTTTAGTTGTTAAGTTGAATTTTTTCTTTGTAGTCTCCATTTTAGCCTCCATTTTTAATTAGAATTTTCATAGTCATAATATTAATCATTTAATAAATTGCAAGCTTATCTAAATCATATTCATTTATTATGACATTTCTTCCTTCATTTTTCATTGATTTTTGATATTTTTCCCGGCATTCCTTGTGTATCCGAGTTTTTTATTAATGTAATTATATCAGAAAATGAATAATTGTAAATATGTATATCTATATTCAGAATATTCAATTTTATTTTTATTTTACTTTAATAAAATACCACTTCCAACTTATTATTATCCTTAAGATGAATTAAAAATAATTGTTTAATATGATATATGTCTTGGTATAAACTTAAAGATACCAAATGCGTATTTATAAAATTAATAATATGACGGAGGAATAATTATGGCTGGAAACAAAATAATATGTCATTGTAAAGATGTTTCTTATATAGATATAAGAATGGCAATGATAGATGGCGCAAGAACTTTAGAAGAAATCAAAGAAAAAACAGGAGCTGCTAATGGATGTGGTAGATGTGCACAAGCTATAGAGGAAATATTAGCTTCAGTATGTGGATGTAACAAGGTTTCATTAGAGGACGTTGTAAATGCAGTAAACAATGGTTGTGATACAGTTGATAAAGTTGCTAAAGCTACTAAAGCCGGATCTTCATGTGGAAGATGTAAAGCTTTAGTTCAAAATGTTATAAATACAAAAAGATAGTTTTTAAATTATCTTTATAAATAGGAAAAGGAGTTTGCTATATTAATAATATGGCAAACTCCTTTTTATTGACAAAATTCTATTTATTTCCACATATTTTATTGTATAATATATTTAAAATTTAAAATAAGGGGGAACAAATGAATAAGTTAAGAAAAATAGTAATCACTTTCTCAATACTTACTTTTACTTTTATTTTTCTAAAAAATACAACAACTATAGCAGATGCTGATTCACCCAAAGTGGAAAAAGTAGATAACTACGATGACCTTTCCAGTGAATTATCAAATCTTATAGATGAAAATGAAGTAAAGCAACCTTCAAGCTCAAAGTATTCTAGCAAACGTTTAATAGTAAAATCAAAAACTAATAATTTAAATCTAGCTGATTTAGGTGCAAAAGACATTATATCAGGCCCTGATAATTTATATTTTTTACAGTTTGATAGTGAAGAGTCAACAAAAGACGCTTTTGAAAAACTAAATTCAAATGTAAATGTAGAATACGTTGAACCTGATATAGAATTGGAAGTGGAAAATACACAAAGCTCAAATAGTATTAACAAATCTACTTTGTCAAATACTTCATTTAATTCTTGGGGTGTTAAACGTCTTCAAATAGACAAGTATGCCAATTCCTTACCTAATAAGTCAAAGGAAATCACTGTAGGTGTGGTTGACTCTGGAATTGCAAGTCATCCTTTTCTTAAAAACAGAATTTTATCAAAGGGGTGGGATTTTTTAGATAACGATAATACTCCCAATGACCTAAATGGACACGGCACTGCCATGGCTGGTGTACTTGTAGATTGTACTCCAAATTTAAATGTCAAAATATTACCAGTAAAAACTTTTAATAGTGATGGTAAAGGTAGTACATCTAATATAGCCCTAGGAATAAGATATGCAGTAGACAATGGAGCTGATGTATTAAACTTAAGTTTTGGCGGAGTTCATCATTCTTTTTTACATGATGCAGTAGAATATGCTCTTAAAAAAAATGTAGTTGTGGTTACCTCTGCTGGAAATGATAGCGAAAATGTATCTTATTCATGCCCAGCAGATATGGATTCTGTAATAGTTACTTCAGCCTCTGATCAATCAGATGAAATAGCATATTTTTCAAATTATGGAAATACTGTTGATGTGGCAGCACCAGGTTATGAAATATTAACTTGTTCATATAAAGGAGGTTATACTGAGGAAAATGGTACTTCTTTATCAGCGCCTCATATTTCTGCCATGGCTGCATTAATAAAGCTTGCTAACCCTAGTATTACTCCTGCAAAAGTTGAATCACTAATAATCTCCAGCGCAGATGATTTTGGTGAAAAAGGTTGGGATAAATATTACGGACATGGTATTCCTAATATGAGTAAAATTGTAAATACACAAAGTGTAATAATACCTAAAGCAGTTAGTAGTTTTAAGGTAGAAAATTATACTACTTCACAGGTAACTCTTTCTTGTAAACCTGTAAGAGGCTCTTACGGTTATGCAATTTATAGATACAACTTCAAAGAAAAAGAATATGATAAAATTGCCACAGTAAAAGAAAATCCAAAATCTAGTTCTGTTCGTTTCACTGACAAAAACAGAGCTTCAGGAACTATTTACAATTATAAAATTAGAGCAATTACCAAAGTTAACAATAAGTATTATTATGGTCCTTACTCCAAAGCTAGAGTTGTAACAAAATTATATAAACCTAAAGTTACTCTAAAGTCATCCAAGTCAAATGTTAATATGTCTTGGAAAAAAGTTAACAGAGCAACTAAATATAGGATATATAGAGCAACTTCAAAAAATGGTAAATACCACTATATAGGTTATTCAAATAAGACTACATATACAGATAAAAAATTAACTAAGAAAAGAACATATTATTACAAAGTAAAAGCTGTTAGAACAGATAATAAAAAAGATTATTACGGCTATTACAGCACAATTAAAAGTATAAAAGTAAAATAAAAAATTACTGGGTTTTCCCAGTAATTTTTTTTAAAAATATTTATCTATTGTTATTACACAATTATATAAAGGATCCATTTTTTTAATTTCTTCTATTAAGTCATTTCTAAGTTCTTCTTCCTTGTCCTTTGTATTAATATTGTGAGCATCAACTTCAACATCGAATATAAGGTTTATCTTATTTTCTCCTTCTGTAATTCTAAAGTCGTGCATAGATTTTACATCATCAAATTTTAAAAGTAAATTTTGAACTTTTCCTTTAACTGCATTTATTTTATCATCATGAATACACATTGGGTCCATATGTATAACTAAATATATGTTTAGTTTTTGGGAAATTTCCCTCTCAGCACTATCTATGATCTCATGAATTGTTATTAAATCAATATTTGAAGGAATTTCAGCATGAATAGATGCCATACATTTTCCCACACCATAGTTATGAATTATTAAATCATGAACACCAATTATATTATCATAAGATAAAACTCCTTGCTTAATTCCTTTTACCAATTCTTCGTCTGGTGCTTCCCCAAGAAGTGGGCTTATTGTCTCTTTAACTAAGGAATAACCTGCATATAATATGGCTACTGAAACAACCAAACCTACATAACCATCTATTGGTAATGTTGTAAATTTTGCAGCTAAAAATGATATTAACACACAACTAGAAGTAAACACATCTCCAAGAGCATCTACTGAAGCTGCTTTTAATGCAGATGAATTTATTTTTTCTCCCACATATTTATTAAATCTACTAAGCCAAAATTTTACTATTAAAGATAAAAGTAATAAAATAAATGGTATAATTTCAAAAGTTATTGGCACAGGGTTCATTATTCTATCTACAGATGTTTTTATAAACTGAACACCTACAAGCATAACCATAAATGCAACTACTAAAGCTGATAAATACTCCATCCTACCATGACCAAAAGGATGTTCCTTATCTGCTGGTCTGTTTGCCAGTTTAATACCTACCATAGTTATTACAGAAGATGCCATATCTGATAAGTTATTAAAACCATCTGCTGTAATAGAAACACTTCCACTTAAAAATCCTACACTTATTTTAACAATGGATAATACTAAGTTACATATAATTCCTACTATGCTGCCCATATATACATAGGCATTTCTAGTTTTTTCGTCTTCCGTGTTTTCATGATTTATTATGAATTTTTTAGTTAAGTAATCTGAAATCATTTTTCTCTCCTTTTTAATAATACTTCTTTTATTTATATTATTGTGCTTATACTATAATAATATATAGTAATGTTTTTTGTCAAAAAATAGAAGTATTGCCATATTAATTTAAACAAGAAAATTTATTTCACAATACTATAAATTATTTACAAACATTGTAGCTTTCCTCTATAGCTACTGCAATAGCTACCGTAGCACCTACCATTGGATTATTGCCCATACCTACAAATCCCATCATTTCAACATGTGCAGGCACAGATGAAGACCCTGCAAATTGAACATCACAATGCATTCTTCCCATAGTATCTGTCATGCCATATGATGCAGGACCTGATGCCATATTGTCTGGATGCAATGTTCTTCCTGTACCACCACCTGACGCAACAGAGAAATATTTTCTGCCTAATTCATAACATTCTTTTTTATAAGTGCCAGCTACTGGATGTTGGAATCTAGTTGGATTTGTAGAATTTCCTGTTATAGATACATCAACTAATTCACTATGCATAATAGCTACACCTTCTCTTACATCATTACTACCATAGCATCTCACTTTACTTCTTTCTCCCTTTGAAAACTTACATTCTTTTATTATGTTTAACTCATTTGTATAATAATCGAAATTTGTTTCTACATAAGTAAATCCATTCATTCTAGAAATTATGTAAGCAGCATCTTTTCCTAAGCCGTTTAATATTATTTTTAATGGATTTTTTCTTACTTTGTTTGCTTCCTCTGCTATTTTTATGGCGCCTTCTGCTGCTGCAAAAGACTCATGTCCAGCTAAAAAGGCAAAACACTTAGTTTCTTCTTCTAACAACATTCCTCCTAAATTTCCATGACCAATCCCAACATTTCTACTATCTGCTACGGACCCTTCTATACAAAAGGCTTGAAGGCCTTCTCCTAAGACTCTTGCAATATCACTAGCTTTTTTACATCCTTTTTTTATTGCAATGGCACTTCCCAAAATATATGCCCAGGCTGCATCTTCAAATGCAATAGCCTGCGTATCCTTTACAATCTTATAGGGTTGTATATTTTTACTTTCACAAATATTTTCACACTCATTTAAAGAGCTTAAATCGTATTTTTCTAATACATTGTTAATTTTATTTATTCTTCTATCATAGTTTTCAAACAAATTCATTATAATTCCCCCTTAAAATTTATTCATGTCTAGGATTTACATTTTTAACAGCTTCTTCAAATCTTCCATAAACAGACTTAGACTTTTCAAGTGCTTCATTTGCGTCCATATTATTATTTATAAATTCCATCATTTTACCTATATTAACAAACTCATATCCTATTATTTCATCATTTTCATCAAGACCTATTTGAGTTACATATCCTTCTGCAATTTCCAAATATCTCGGTCCTTTAGACTTAGTTCCATACATTGTCCCTGTTTGACTTCTTTGTCCTTTGCCTAAATCATCAAGTGCTGATCCAATAGGAAGTCCACCTTCAGAAAAAGCAGTTTGAGTTCTTCCATAAACTATCTGTAAAAATAATTCTCTCATTGCTGTATTTATGGCATCACATACTAAATCTGTATTTAGAGCTTCTAGTATGGTTTTTCCTGGCAAAATCTCAGAAGCCATTGCTGCAGAATGTGTCATTCCAGAACACCCTATAGTTTCAACTAATGCTTCTTCTATTACACCATTTTTAACATTTAAAGTTAATTTGCAAGCACCTTGTTGTGGGGCGCACCATCCAACACCATGAGTCAATCCTGATATATCACAGATTTCCTTTGACTTTGCCCATTTTCCCTCCTGAGGAATTGGTGCTGGTCCATTATCAACTCCTTTGTTTATTTTGTACATATTACTAATCTCGCAAGTATAATCCATAATTTTATCCCCTTTCTCAAATAAAAAAAGCTAATGAGTTCCACAACAAAAAGGTTGTAGAAGTCATTAGCTTTGTAAGCAGTTTTAGCAATTACTATGGGAGAACCTCATTCCCATTTATTGGTTTATAAATTATATTATAACATATTTATGTTTGTTTTTATAATTTTTATATTAGAAATCACTAAGAGTTTATTATCTTACTAATATTTTATTCTTCAAATAATATATCAGTTAACTCCTCATCATACTTCTCCACCAATTCTTCATTATCGTGAATTACTGCCAACTTTAATTCTTCCAACAATTTTTCTATTTTTCTATATTTAAAATCATCTTTGTCTATTTTAGAATTTTTAATTTTATTTTCTGCAAGCTCAACTATACTTTTAACTCCTGATGCCAAGTCATATTCTTGCCATTCATCTACTTTAAATCTTTCATATAGATTTTCATCTACCAATGCATCTTGTGGCAACTTAATTAATTTGAAGTTGTCTATAATTTTATTAATTGATATTCCTGTACTCATTATAGTAGCCTTTACCTCTAATATTCCATTTAAATCATAATCAAATTGAACTTCTATACTCTCCTCCCCTGCTCTAGCCTTTGGAACTCCTTTTAATAAAAAGTCACCTATCTTCGTATTATCTTCTGCCAGCTCTTCATTTCCTTCATAAACTTCTACCCTTACTTCTTCCTGGTTATCTACTGCAGTATAATATAATTTCTTTTTAGAACAAGGAATGCTACTGTCTATTGGAATTATACAATCAAAAGCTCCATTAATTACTTTCCCATCCCCTATTTTTATTATACTTGTTCCCAGATTATGGCTACATTTATCAGCTATAATAAGATTTTCTTCACTAGTAATTTGATTACTTTTTATACCTGCTTGAATTGCAGCTCCCATGGCTACAGCTTCATCTGGATTTATTCCTGATATAATTTTACCCTTAAATTTACTTTCCACTAGCTCTTTTACAGCAGGTATTCTGCTAGACCCACCAACTAAAAGCACTGTATCAATATCTTTTGCCTTTAAGTTGGCAGCTTTTAAAGCTTCATCAATTTTTTGTGTAGTTCTTTCAACTAAATCTCTTGTTAACACATTGAATTTGTCTCTTTTCAGCTCAATACTTAGAGATACAGGTTTATTATCAATAACAGTTATAAAAGGTATGTTTATTGTAGTTGATAGTTGATTTGATAATTCTTTTTTTGCATTTATGGCAGCTTCTTTTACTCTTAGTTTTATACTTAACTTATTTTGAACATCTAGGTTTTTATATAAATTTTGATTATAAATTCTTTCAAATTCCTTTTCTATGTATTTTTCTATTCTACTATCAAAATCCTTTCCACCAAGTCTATCATTACCTCTACTTGATTTAACATCTAAGATACCTTCAAACATTTCTAAAATAGATACGTCAAAAGTTCCTCCACCAAGATCGTAAACAAGGATCTTTTCTTCTTTGTCTGCATTATTAATACCATAAGCCATGGCTGCTGCAGTAGGTTCATTTATAATTCTTTCTACCTTAAGACCTGCCATCTCTCCTGCAAGTTTTGTTACCTTTCTTTGAGAGTTATTAAAATTAGCAGGTACAGTTATAACAGCTTCTTCCACTTCTTCTCCCAAATAATCTTCTGCATATTTTTTTAGTTCTTTTATAATTAAACTAGATATTTCATGGGGCATATATTCCTTTTCTCCCATGGTAATTTTAGTGTCTGAACCCATAAGTCTCTTTACTTCTGCCACTGTTCTCTCAGGAGATGGTATTAACTGATTATAAGCTACCTGTCCCACAATAACAGTATTATCTTCTTTCTTTCCAACAACTGACGGAACAATTCTATTTCCAAAACAGTCTGGAATAATTTTCGGTTCATCATTTTCTATGTAAGCTATTTCCGAAGTAGTTGTCCCCAAGTCAATTCCAATTATCTTTCCCATTTTATCTTCTCCTTATCATATCATTTTAAGCAACGGATATATCTGCAGCGGTAGACAATACATATCGCTGTGCCATGCATCTACCTGGCTATAATTACTGAAGCAGGTCTTATGACCTTCCCTCTAAGCATATATCCCTTTTTAATCACTCCAATAATCTCCTTGCTCTCCTTCAAAATATCTTCTTCCACTGCAACACATTTATATAATTCTGGATTAAAAAACTCTCCCATGGATTTAATTTCAACTAAGTTGATTTCACTCATTTCTTTACTAATAATTTTTTTCATTATATCCAAACTATACAAAAACTCCTCATTATCCAAATCTGCTATAATCTTTTCAAAACTATCTATTTGGTCTAAAATTAAAATTATTTTCCTATAAATTTTTATCTCATTAATTTTTCTTTCTTCAATTTCTTTTTTTAGTTTAAAATTTTCCTTGTTGTTCTTATTTAGATCCTCTTTTAAGGATTCAATAGACATTATGCTTTTTTTGCTATTTTTATTTATTATTCTTAAATCACTTTTCATATTCATAATAACTTCAGCCAAATCTTTTATATTACACTCTTTCTTTACATCCTCACCCTCACTCAACATCTACTCCTCCTTATAAAATTCTCATACTTATTAACTTATTTAATATATATGATTGATACTGAAAATTATTTTATATATACTCTAATTAATTGAGAAATATTAAAATTTAAGGAGGTTTTATTATGACTCTTATGGAAGATTTATTATTAAAAGGTTATATAGATGAAAATTTAGAAGAAAATGTGGAAAATGCCACAGCTGATTATTTAATGAGGCTATTTATTTACTGTGCTAAGGCAGACGAAGAAATATCACAAAAAGAAAGAGATTATATACTAGATTATTTTGAATCTTTTGACATGAACAGTAGTGAGGAAATTTGGTTATTTGCACAATACGATTATGGAAGATTTCATAACTATAACAAAGAAACAATTATCTCTCTAAAAAACTCCATAGGCAAGCTTCTAGATAAGAAAAATCTTGATTTCAAAATCCTTTCTCATCTTATAACTTTATGTTTAATAGACAATGAAGCATTAAACAACTCTCAAGCTGAGATAATAAGTGATTTTATAAACGTATTCAACTTAGATGCTAATTCTTGTGACCAAATATACGACAAAGTATTAAATGAAAAAAACACAAAGATTCAAGAAGATGAAAATGCAGATGACTTGGATGAATGTTATAAAATACTTGGTCTAAGTAAAAATTGCACAAAAGAGGACTTAAAAAAACAATACGCATATCTGACTAAAAGTTATCATCCTGACAAATACAACAAAGAAGAAATGCCAGCAGAGGTTAGAAAAGAATTAGAAGATGCATATAAAAAAATAAATTTAGCTTATGATAGACTGAGAGATATTCTTTAATTTTTAAGGGGGTTATAAATATGATCTTTAAAATCGGGGTTGTAGTAGCTATTCTACTTATTATTTTTGTTTCTTACATTTTTTATAATAATAATAAAGGAAAACATAATAAAACCACTTCTAAAAAATCCTCAGATTCTTATTATAAAGATGATTTAGATTCTTTTTCCATATTAAGCAAGGACTCCTTTAAAGATAAAAATATAAAAGAATTTTTAGTGAATGAAGATATTATTTTAGTTGAAGACAAATGTTTTCTTAATTGTTCCCACTTAGCAAGTATAAAAGTAGAAGAAGGAAATAGTAACTACTGTTCTAAACTAGGTGTGCTTTTCTCCAGTGACATGAACACAATCATATGTTATCCTCCTTCAAAACAAACATCTACTTATTTTATACCTCAAGATGTACAAAATATAAATACCCATGCTTTTTTCAATAATAAATTTATAAAATACGTAATAATTCCTACAAGCGTTGAGTATATAGGTGAAAATTCTTTTGTTAATTGTAAAAATTTAAATCAAATAGTAATTCCAGAAGATGTAACCAATATTCATCCTAGGGCTTTTAATCTTTGTCCTAAACTTACTATTCGCTGTTATAAAAATTCCTTTGCAGAAGATTATTGTAAAAAATACTATATTCCTTGTGAACATTTAAGCAGTTAATATAATTTATATGCTAAGTTTCATAGTGAGATAAGGGGAATTAATATGAAAAATATATTTATAACAGGAGATATAAGAATTGGTAAAAGCACTGTAATAAAAAAAGTTTTAGATAGTAATAAAGCAGTTTTAGGTGTTTTAAAGAAAAAGAATTGTTCTTTAATAAATGATATAAAAAAAAGAGATGATTTGCTTTTGCTTGAAGTAGATAAAAACAACAGAGATTTCATATATAAAGATATTTATAAGGCAATATTAGATTTGCTTTAAGAATATTTTGTAAAAAAAGAACTCTAAATATATTCAGAGTTCTTTTTTGTCTTCTATGATCTACATTCAAATGTACCACAAGCTGCATTGGCTGCCACTATTTGAACATCTTGTGCATAGCAGTTTCCATTTTCATTATATGCACAGTTACTTGCACTGCATCTAATTGTTTCTGGTACAGTTTTTTTATTGTCATGAAGGCTGGATAAATTATCATGAGCATGTCCACCTTCTTCTACAAAAGTATTACAATTAGTTTCTTGAACAGTTTTGGCACTAATACCTTTTACGTTGATTACACCTGCCATACAATCACAGCTTTTATTATGAACACAATTAGTTGCTTTACAAGTTACACTAGTACTTTTCATATAATACCTCCTACATTTTTTCATTCTTATTATGTGCTAAATATAAGTAAATAATTATTTATTTTGCAACTTTCAATATTATAAAAACATAGGAGTTAATATTTTTATTTATTCATCTAGTTTTACAAATTTATATCCTTCTTCTCCCAATATTATAAGAGCTTTTTTTAATCCTTCGTATGTATTTCCATTTGGTTGATTAAAATGAGAAATTATAATATCTCCAGCCTTTACTTTACTAACTTCATTTATCACTTCTTCTTTGGAAAAAGTTGCTCCACCATCACCATTTATACTAAATCCGGCTATTTTGTATCCAAGTTCATCTGCAATTTTTATAGCAACATCATCATAATAAGCCGTACCTGATCTAAAGTATTTAGGTTTTTTTCCTGTTAATTTATATATTGCATCATCATTTAATTTTATTTCTTTTATAACGTCTTTTACATCTGATGTTCCTTCTATATTATAAACAGATCTTTTATTTACTGATAAAGGTTTATGACTATATCCATGATTCTCAATTTCAAAATTATTATTTTTAGATAAATTCATAAAAATATCTTTGTTATCTTCTATCCATCTATAATTTATAAATAATGTGGCAGGAATATTTTCTTTATCTAAAAAATCTATTAATTCTTTGTCGTATTTGCTTCCCTGTTTTCCGCCACAAGCATCTAGTGTTAAGGCTATTTCTTTATTTTTATCATCTATATGACTTACTACTCCTTTCAAATGTTCACCCCATTCTTTTGGCTCTACATTTTCATAAGTCTTAATAATATTGTTTATCTTATCTTCTTCACTTTTCTCTTTTTCAACTTGGGATGTGTCTACTTGAATATTATTTTCTTTTATACTATCCTCCTTTACATCTGCCTTCTTGGAGCACCCTGTTGTACTCATTACTATACATAAAATAATAAATATAATTTTCTTCATTTTATAATCCCCCCATGCATAACTTTGTTATATTTTCTCACCACCAATAATTATACTTTAATATTTCAAAAAAATGTAAAAAATCCCTCCTCTTTTATAATGAGGAAGGATTATTATTCTATTAAAATTTTCTATAAGGAAGTCATGCTTTTTACATATGTGCTGCTAGCAGTTATATATAGGCCTGATTTTAGCTTATACATATAATAACCGTCTACTTTAACTTTTTTCATTACTGTAAAAACTTCACCTTTTTTTACAGTGCCAGCTACTGCTCCATCATCCCACGATGGACAATTTCTAACGTTTAACTTATCAACAATAACTTTTACATATTTTACATTTGTAGGAACTTCCACATCTTTTTCTGTACAAACAAATTCTTCTTCTGGTTTTACATATTTTACATCAAAAGTTTTACATATACCTTTACAAGTTGCTTCTGCATCATTTTTTTGAAATTCTGGGTCTAACATACACACAGCTTCTGTCATATTATCCATAAATCCTGATTCAGTTAAAATCGCAGGCATTTTTGTATTTTTAAGAACATAAAGACTAAATCCTGAAATATCCATATCAGTTCTTACTCCATAATTTATGCAATCATGATCTTTATGCAATTTCCATAATTCGTCTTGTACATTTTTTGCCAGTACTTTTGTTTTAGCTTGTGAAATGTAATGAATTATTGTTACTACTCCTTTAGCCTTAGTTTGCCATTTTTCTCCCAGTGAATTATAATGCTTACTTACATAGGCGTCAGCATTAGCTGCATTTGCACGGCTAACTCTTGTTTGTAATGATGTGTCCACATCAGTTGGCGCAACTATTAGAACATCGAAACCACATCTTTTTAATGCTTTCTCTAAATATTTTACTACAGCTCTGTTAAATTCATTTTCTTTAATTACTTCACCTTTTTTTCTTACTAGTTTACCATCAATATATAAATCTTCTTTTAGTGGTGGCGTTCTTTTGCCTGCTGTTTCCATTCCATGACCATCATCAAGGGCAATAAGATATTTTTTCGCCATATAAACACCTCCTTCTATAATATATAAGTTAATGACAGTTTTTGACACTAATTTTATATATTTAATAATCTAAAAAATTTCTTATTTAAAATATCTTATCATCAATATATAAATATGCTAGTTAAATTATATTTTGAAATTTGTATATATTTCCTTTATAATAAAATATATTAGAAATTTATGACAACTGGAGGATTTATGACAAAAGAAACTCACTCAAAGGGTGGTTATATTGTAGGCCTGTTATTACTTCCTTACATACATAACACCTTCCTTGTGGGATATAACTTATCTTATCGTATAGTTCTCTTATTTATATATGCTTATTTTACACATTTTGGAGCGTTACTTAGCGATATAGATATGAGAGGATCATATATTAGTAAGAGGTTTCCCATAATATATAAAGTTTTTGGTAAAAGATTTAGGCATAGAAGTTTCACTCATAGTTTAATATTTGTAGGTCTAATAGCATTTATTGGAGAAATAGTTATAGTTTCAAGTAATGAAAATATCGTATTTACTTGTATTTTCAGTGGAATTTTGGCTGGAGTAATTTCTCATATTTGTTTAGATTTAATTACAAAGGAAGGAGTAGAGCTTTTTTATCCTGTGGGAATTAACTTTTCCATTCTACCTATAAAGACTAGTTCAAGAACTGAAAAAAATATTAACAAAGCATTTAGTATTTTAGTAGTATTTCTTATTGGTTATAGGTTTTATTTAATCACATTATAAGTAATTAATTTAGCTTAAGTTGATAAATTAGAAATAAAAAATAGGGTGTATCTTTTTTGATACACCCTAGTATATCTAGGTATATATTCACAATTATTATTTATCCAAAATTATAATTTAATCACTTTACTATAATATTAATCCCATAAGCACAATGTCAAAATATTCCCCATCTATATAGGTTTCATTTTTTTGTATGCCTTCTATTTCAAATCCACACTTTTTATATAATTCTATAGCTCTTGGATTGTCTTTTCTTACAGATAAGCTTATTCTAGTAGTTATACCGTTTGACTTACACCAATTAATTAACTCATCCATCATTATTTTTCCAAGTCCTACGTTACAGTACTCTTCTTTAATAACTATACCTAATTCACCAACATGCTTACCTTTTTTCTTTTGGTTAGAAGATATAGTACCTATTGCAATTATTTTATCATCTATTGTAGCAAGAATCATTGTATTATTATCTGACTCATTTACAGATGTAATTGCACACTCTTGTTGCAAAGGACTTACTTTGTATTCACCCGCCCCAAAAGATAAGTATGTAGTCTCTCCACCTACTATATTATAAAATTCTATTATCTCTTTAGCGTCACTTTCTTTTGGACTTCTTAATACAACACTTAGGTTATTTTTTGTTGAAACCCTTTTCACCATACATCCCACCCCGTCTTTTAAAATTTAATATTTTATTTATTATATACTATACATAATATAACACAGAATAATATAAATCAACATATAGTGACACCATTTTCCATCTAACAACTTTATATAAATAATCTAATCCTTAGAAAGTCGGCATTCTTTATTTATATATCTATTTATTAGATTTACTATTATATTTAAACCCTTTTTTAGTTGCTCTTCATTGTGCGGTGCTGTTATGCATAATCTTATACAAGACAATTCATCTTCATTTCCAACCACAAATCTTTCACTACAATATACTTGAACTCCTTTTTCTTTGCAAAGTACTTCAAAGTCTTTAGAATTAAAATTATTAGGTAGCTTCAACCATATTAGATTACCACCTTTATTGTAATTACAATTAGATTTGTTTAAAATATATTCAGCTATTTTCATTCTATTTTTTATAGTTTCTTTTCTTTCATTTATTATTGATTTATAAACTTGATTATTGATAATACTACACAAAGCTTCAATTTGCAAATTTGACACAATCACATTCATATTATATAAAGCAAACTGGATATCTTTTTTATATTTTTGTGGTGTAATTATCATCCCAACTCTCAAACCCGGGCAGATAATTTTTGACATACTTGCTATATAAATAGTATTATGGCTTATTTCATATAAAGTTTTTGAAAGATTGTCTAATAATAATCGGTGAATGCCATCTTCAATAATCAATAAATTATGTTTTTGTGATATTTTTCTTATTTCTTCTCTTCTCTTTTCACTCATTGTTTTAGTAGTAGGATTATGAATATCATTAATTAAATATATACTTGTAAGTTTTTCATTTTTACAAATAGTATCTAAAGATTTAGCACTCATTCCTTCCTCATCTGATCCAATGGAAATTAACTTAATTTTACACATATTAGCACTAGTTTTAAGTCCTGCATATATTAATGGATCTACGCCTATTTTGTCTCCACTATTAAATAGCGATAATAATATGGAACATAAGGCGTTTTGACCACCAGCAGCAAAGAGTATGTCCTCTTCATTGCAAGGTAGTTTATATTCTTCCTTTAAAAATTTACATACAACACTCTTTTGATAAGATGATCCATTTACTTCCTTGTATTCAAGCAACTTATATGAATCGGGTCTATTCATTATTTCTTGTATAGTTTTAACAACATATTCATTTTGCTCATATGTAGGATGGGAGGCGCCCAGCTCAATTAAGCTTCCTCTTTCTAAGGTATCCATCATGGTGTTTTTTATATGAACATCTGAAGATACAAATGTTCCTTTTCCTACGGTTGCACAGATAAGACCTTTTTCTTCACATAGTTTAAACGCTCTAGTAACTGTACTTAAATTTATATCTAAAAAGTCTGCCAATTCTCTTTGAGGTGGCAGCTTTGTTCCAGGATTTAATTTGCAATTTTTTATATCTTCTTCCAAAAGTTTTGCTAAACCTTTAGTAATAGAACCTTTAATATTTTTCAAACTTGGCTTCCAACTCATAGGGTAATTTTCAAAGGAATTTACAGGCATTTTTTCACTCCTAATTGTAATATTGTATTGCATACAATTATAATATTGATTGCAAAAATTATCAATGTTACAATTTTTTTAAGATAATATTTTAGGGAGGTTAAGATGAATAAAATTATAATTAAGCAAGTAGATGCTTTTACTTCTATTCCTTTTGGAGGTAATCCAGCTGGTGTTGTGACAGATGCCAATAGTATTGATGAATTTATAAAACAAAAGATTGCAAAAGAAATGAACCTTTCAGAAACTGCCTTTGTTTCTTCTTCTGACAAAGCCGATTTTAAAGTTCAGTTTTTCACTCCAAAATTTGAAGTAGACTTATGTGGACATGCTACTATTGCTACTTTTAACACTTTATATAAAGAAAACAAACTAGATTTAAGTAAAGATAAGTTTTATCAAGAAACTAAAGCAGGAGTTTTGCCTGTTGAAATTAGAAATATTGATGATAAAAAAATCTTTATGATGACTCAAGTAAATCCTAAGTTTATAAATTTAGATCATCTAAGAGAAGAAATTGCACAGTCACTAAATATTAGTAGGGACGATTTATTACCTTATCCAATGGAAAATGTTAGCACTGGTCTTTGGTGGCTTGTATTTGGTGTGAAAGACTTAGAAATATTTAAAAATATTACTCCTAATTTAGATAAAATATATAAGTTAAGTGAAGAAAATAATTTTGTTGGTATTTCTCTATTTACTATGGAAACTTTTAATCATGACTGTACATATCATGTAAGATCCATAGCTCCTTATTGTGGTGTGGCAGAAGATCCAGTATGTGGCACTGGTAATGGTAGTGTATCATCTTATATATTCCATCATAAATTAATAGATAAAAATCAATCATCTTTAATCGGGGAACAAGGTCATTTTGTTGAAAGACCTGGTAAAGTTTATGTTGAAATGCAAAGTGATATTGATGAAATTATATATATAAAAATCGGAGGTGAAGCAAGGACTGTTTTAGAAGGTGAAATTTTATACTAATATAAAAATAGGATAGTTATTTACTATAAATAACTATCCTATTTTTAAAATTTAATTAGCTAATTTATCTCTTCCATCTTCATTATCACCACAAAGAAGTTTTTTGTAAGTACTATCTATTCCTATTGCCCCAAATGGTGCAGTTATTAGTATAGCAAGAACTGCCACAGTTAAAACTATGTTCCCACAAGAAAGCCCCATAGCTAATGGCATCCCTCCAATAGCTGCTTGTACTGTAGCCTTTGGCGTATAGGCTATCATGCAGAATAATCTTTCTTTCTTAGAAAGCTTTGTTTTTATGAGACAAACAAAAACTCCTATCATTCTAATCATCAATGCAAATAATATTACTATTACTACTGGTATTCCAGCTGTAATTGCATATTGTACGTTTACAGTTGCACCAACTAAAACAAATAATACTATTTCTGCAGCAAGCCATAATTTGTTATATTTATTTGATAATCTTACTGCTAGCATTTCATATTTTGATTTAATTAATATTCCCATACTCATAATTGCAAGTAATCCTGACATAGGAATTATACTTTCTAAGCTATTTTGTAATTCTATTAATAAGAAAGAAACGCTAAGTATTATTATTACTTTTATAGAATCTCTTAAGTGAACTTTCTTAAATATTTTTATTAATACAGTTGCCATAAGTACACCAACTAAGACTCCCATTATTATAGAAATTGGTATTTGTGCAAAACTTGATAAGGACATGTCTCCACCCTTTGCCAAATCTGTAAAAGCAGTAAATAATACTATTACAAAAATATCATCAACTGATGCACCAGCCATAATTAATTGTGGAATACTATTTTCTTTTCCTATCTTTTGTTCTATTAAATTAATCATTCTAGGAACAATAATAGCTGGAGATACGGCTGCAACCACAGCTCCCATAATTGCGGCTTCCAAAACTGTAACTCCTAGTAATTTCGGTGCAATCATAACAACTGCCAAAATTTCGAAACATGCAGGCACAAAACACATTAATACAGCAGGACGGCCCACTTTTTTCAAATCTTTCACATCTAGTGACAATCCTGCTCTAGTTAAAATAATTACAAGAGCCAACTGTCTAAGATCCGGTGAAATACTTAATATTTTATCATCCAATAAGTTAAATGCATAAGGACTTAGTAAAATTCCTGTAAAAATCATTCCCATTAAGCTTGGTAATTTTAACTTATTAAAAATACTTCCCATTAATAACCCAAGTAAAAAAATAATTGCTAAACTTGTTAACATCTCTACCTCCTATTTTTTTGCATAAAAAAAGCTGATAATTTCCGTGACAAAATAATCACAGAAGTCATCAGCATTAATGCGGTTTAAGTGTAAACTTTGGGAGAACTTCATTCCCGTGTTCTTATTTTAGCATAACTTGCATTTTAATTCAATCAATATTATCTTCAACATTATTTATTTTTCTTCATTGAAGTTGTATTATTCTTTTTCACTTCTAATCCATTTTAAAGCATTTTTTAATTTTATAGGATTTCCATACATTAATGTAGCCATTCTATATATTTTAGCTCCACCCATTCCTGCTAATACTGTTGATCCTATTAATATTAGAGCAGATATTACGAATTCTGCTGATGTAACAGCTCCTGTTGCAACCCTTACTATCATGGTCATTGGAGATGCAAATGGTATATATGAACAAACCTTTAATATCACACTATCTCCGTTAGTTAATCCAAATATACTTATGAAAAATACTATCACAAATATCATTGTAATAGGACCAACACTTGTTCCTATATCTTCCGTCTTTGATACTAAAGCTCCCAATGCACCATATATAAATGAATAGAATAAGTAACCTAATATTCCAAATATGGCAAATGTAGCTATTAATTCTGGAGGCATTTTAAATACATTATCTAACATTCCATTCCATACTTCACTATTTGCCTTATATGCAATAAATGTTGATGACATTATTATTCCAACTTGTGCTATACTTGCTATTGCACCTGCAATAACCTTACCAAAGATTAAGTTATTCGTATTTGTACTAGTAACTAGGACTTCTATTGCTCTATTGCTTTTTTCTGCAGTTATTCCCATAGCAATTAATTGACCATACATTATAATCATCATATATATAATGAAAATTAATATATATGCGTAGAAATAATTGTTTGCACTATCTTTTCCTAATATTTCAACATTAGAAACTATTTGTGTGCTATATATTTTATCTACCTTTTTGAAATCCATTCCTTTACTAGTAATTTGTTTTTCTCTATATATGTTTTTCAAAACTTCATCAAACATAATTTTATTTTCATCATCAAACTTTGTATTTTGAACAACATAGTCATATTTAGTTAAGCTGTCTATATTAAAACCTGCTTCCACATCTTGACTTTCAACTAATTTATTTAATTCACTTTGATTTTTTACCACTTTCCAATTTGAGTTTGGAAAATAAGCATTTAATATTTCTTTATTAGGTATAATATTATTTTCATCATATATTGCAAAATTAGTTTTATCTTCTTCCACAACATCTTCCACATTAGTTTCATTTTCATCTGCAGTTGGTAATATAGATGACATATCTATAAAGTTTGGTAGAGATAAGCCAATTACCATTACTAAGGCAATTATTACAGTACTTATTATAAAAGATTTCTTTTTGAAATAATTACTAAGCTCAAATTTTAGTACAGTAAGAAATTGTTTCATTATTCCTCACCTACTTTCTTTACAAATATGTCTGTTAAATCTGGTTCATATGTAGAAAACTTATCTATATCTATATTTTCTTTTATTATTTTTTCTAAAAATCTATTTTTTGTTGCATTATTATGTAGCTCTAATACTAAATAATCTTTTTTAACTTCATTTACAATTACCAAATCATCAAACTTCTCTTGGCATATAGATTTTAAATCATTTACGTTTAAGTTGTTTGCACTTAATATTAACCTATTATTACCAAACTCTCTTTTGATTTCTTTAAGATTTCCACTTAAAACAATCTCACCTTTATTTAGTATAACTATATCTTCACAAAATTCTTCAACATAACTCATTTGATGGCTTGAGAATATAACTAGTTTATTTTGATTTATTAGTTCTCTTACAGTATCTTTAAGAATTTGTGCATTAACTGGATCTAGTCCACTAAAAGGTTCATCAAGTATAACTATCTCTGGATCACAAACTAAAGTTTGGGCTAATTGTACCTTTTGCTGATTACCTTTAGATAAACTATCTAGTGTTCTATTTGCATATTCCTCTATACCTAACTTTTTAAGCCATGTCTTCGTACTTTCTTTTGCATTTTTTGCTGATATACCTCTCAGCTGAGCTAAATAAACTATCTGCTCTGTAACTTTCTTTTTAGGATATAAACCTCTTTCTTCTGGTAGATATCCAATTTGATAATTTCGTGGTTCGAATTTATTTCCATCTATTAATATTTCGCCTGAGTTAGCTTTAAAAACATCCATTAATATACGAATTGTTGTAGTTTTTCCTGCACCATTTCTTCCTAATAACCCAAGCGCCTTTCCACTTTCAACTGAAAATGATATTCCATGCAGTACTTCATTTTCTGAAAAACTTTTTCTTATCTCCCTTACGTCTAACCTCATACATTCCTCCCTTAAAATAGTCATCTAGTAAATCATATACTAACATCATTTTTGTTTCAACTTAAATTTCTTTAAGAAACTATCTATGATAGATGCGTTTTTATAAATATAAATTCTTTGAACTTACTTAAAACAATGTAATACACTTTAATCAAAGAAATTACTTTGCTATTGGAAAATAAATGAATACTATGTATAATGTAAGCAAACCTCGCTATTGTTATATAGCGAGAATTAGGAATAATTCTGATAATATATAGATAAATAGAAATTTGTAGGAGCACATGAGAATGAAAAAAGTTATAAAGGTTATAGGAATTGCAATAATTATTTTAGTTGTACTATTATTAATGTGTTATGTAAATCATAAAGTTCAATCAAAAAAAGAGAAAGAACTATTGAAGCCCTTGGGTACAGTGGTTAATGTTAACAATAAACAAATGAGTATTTATACTGAAGGTGAAGGCCCAAAAACACTTGTTTTTATGTCTGGGGGAGGAACTTGTTCTCCTATTTTGGATTTTAAGTCTTTGTATTCTTTATTAAGTGATGAGTATAAAATAGTAGTTGTAGAAAAATTTGGATATGGTTTTAGTGACATAGTTGATGAAAAAAGAGATATAGATACTATATTAGAAGAAACAAGAGCTGCTTTGCAAAAATCTGGACTAGTTGGACCTTATGTCTTATGCCCTCACTCTATGTCAGGAATAGAAGCTTTGTATTGGGCTCAGAAATATCCTAATGAAGTTAGTACAATTATTGGACTTGATATGGCTGTTCCAGATGCATATGAGAATTACGAAATAGATATGTTGACAATAAAATTAGGACAGTTTGCTAGTAAGGTAGGTATCACAAGAATGATTCCACAAATAGCCAATGGTGATGCCGTAAAATTTGGAACACTTTCTGATTCAGAAAAAGATATCTATAGAGCTGTTTTTTATAGTAGAACTGCAACAGACACCATGATAGATGAAGTAACTCATATTAAAGAAAATGCAAAAGTAGTTTCAAATGGTAAAATGCCCAATATACCAATATTAATGTTTTGTTCAAATGGAAATGGAACAGGGTGGAATGAGGATACTTGGAAGAATATTCAATCAAAGTATATTAGTAATTGTACTCGTGGAAAAATGATTGAACTGGATTGTAGTCATTATATTCATGATTACGAATATGAAAAAATAGCAAATGAAATTAAAGTGTTTTTGGACTGATAAATTCCAATGTATAGAACAGGCTTAAAAATAGGAATTTGACTGGTAAATTATTTTATAAATAATGATAAAACAAATTTAATGTTGGAGGTTTGTGATGAAAAAATGGTATGATGAGGAGTATGAATGGGAAATCCAGGTAATAGGGTTTCTCCGTGGGGAAAGCACAGAGCATTATTGCAGAAATGGCGAGGAAATTGGAGATAAGTATACCTGCACCTATGGATGTCCTGTCAATGCTCATGGACAGGGTATTTGCTCTAAATCAATGATGATTATGTTTCCAATAATGGAGGCTGTGAGAAGCGGTGGAGATTTAGAAAATATTGGCGGAACTAGTAAGTATAGCAAAGATATCGTATGTCCAGATGGTTGTGTCATGTTCAGACTTACCGCAAAGAAACTTGGGAATGAGAATTTTTACAAGGGAAAGTTTTTTGAGTAGTTTTAATTTTTATTATATTCAGATGAAAATAAGTCAAAGTGTATGAATTTCAGATTAATAATCTGACAAACAAAAGTTAAAATTTAGAGGAGAGATATAGCATATATGAAACTATTTAAAATTTATTTTAGTCCTACAGGTACAACTAAAATAACAGCAGATTTAATAAGTAGACAATTTGATCTTGAAACCATAGAATTAGATTTGTCAAATAAAATGGAAGACTTTTCAAAATTTACCTTTAGTGAAAAAGACCTTTGCATTATAGCAGTTCCGTCTTTTGGTGGCCGTGTACCAATGGCAGCAATAGCTAATATTAAGAAGCTAAATGGAAATGGCTCAAAAGTCATTTTAGTAGCAACATACGGTAATAGAGCATATGAAGATGTATTGTTAGAATTGAAAGATACCTTAACAACATTAGGATTTTTCTCCATTGCAGCAATAGCTTCGGTTACAGAACATTCTATTGCACATCAATTTGCCACTGGAAGACCAGATTTACAAGACAAAGAAGAATTGATAAAATTTTCTGGTCAGATCAAAGAAGTCTTGAAACAGGGGAAAGTTACTAAAGATTTGTATGTACCTGGAAATAATCCATACAAAGAGTATAAAGTTATTCCCATAGTTCCACAAGTGAGACAAGAATGTATGAAATGCGGTCTTTGTGCTATAAAATGTCCAGTTGATGCTATTTCAAAAGATAATCCAATGTTGGTAGACAAAGAAAAATGCATTTCCTGTATGCGATGTGTAGCTATTTGTCCAAGCAAAGCTCGAAGTGTAGATGAAAAGTCAATATTGGCAATTTCAAAAAAATTAGAAAAGGTATGTTCCGAAAGAAAAATGAATGAACTTTTTTTATAAATATTAAACTCATTTAATAAAATTTAACACTATTAATTCCAATATATAGAGCAGGCTTAAAAATAAGATTTTAATTAATAGATAATAATATTAATTGATTTAGGCTATATTAGTCTACTTCGTTATAGTTATAATATTAAAATAACCACATCTTAGTAATTTCAATGTTCTGAGTTCTAAGATGTGGTTATTTATTTAGTTTGACATAAATTATTTGAAATGTATTAATATTATTAACCAAATCTACTTTGCAAATTAGAATTTACTTAGATGGATATTGTACTCATAATATATAGTTATGAATTTTCATTTTTACTCCGTTACGTTCAAAACCATACTGTTGTGAAATAAGTTTAAATCCAAAATGTTGAAGAATTTTTTCACTTGCTATGTTATTCTCTACTACATCTGCAAATAAAGTAATTTGATTGTACTTTTCCCTCATAAATTTCAATAACCACTCTGTAGCTTTTGTTGCATATCCTTTACCCCAACTTGACTTACAAAACTGATAAAATAACCCAAACTGTAATTTTTCTTTGTTAATACAAGGGCAACCGATAATTCCAATCATACCATCTTTGTTACTAACAACAAAAACATCAAAATCTTTCAGAGTATTAATCCTATCCTTTACTTCTGCTAATGTACAAGGTGTTTTTATATTTGTATATTTAATAACATCTTCATCAGACCATATATGCAATAAATCCGCTATAAATGTATGGTCAAGAGGTTGATATTTCAATTGATCCATTAATTTATCACCACCATAATATAAATAATCTCACACACAAATTCCTATTTTTTAGTTATTTTTATTTATTGCAATTTACATACCTAATTCGTTAAATTGACCATTAGGAATTATTATATTAAATTCAATACTTGTATTCTTATTAGCCACTATTTTGATTCTATTAAGACCTTTTTTGATTTGTAAAGTATTTGTTGCATAATCAACTACTTCTGATTCTTTACTTCTTTCTATAAGAGTTGTAACTGAACTATCAGGAGAAATTAAGACTAATTTTAATTTACCGCTTACTACATTTAATAAATATGTCATATCCAACTCCATATCTTTATCAGATTCATAAGTCCAAATTGTATCCATTCCTTCTATTTTTTTTATTACTCCCTTAGATTTTTGACCATCAATACTTTGTTTATCAACATCAAGATTAAAACTATTTGCATCACTTGAAATTTTTTCATTATCATTATAAATAGAAGCCATATAATTTTTAGAACATCCAACTAATACCATAGACAACACTATAAAAATCATTACATATTTATTTTTATTCACTTTTTCCTCCTCTTAATTCCTATTTTTCTATACTATTTCTTTGCTGTAATCTATTCCTAGTACAGTATTTTTATGTATATCTTCAAAATCATCACTTTCAAACTCACTACAATATGATAACCCTACTCTAAAGTTTACTTTACCAGATTTATAATAAACATATTCCTTATTAAAGTATAAATGCTTACTTATCTATATTATATTTAAATAATACTTGTTTTGCATTATATTTCATTTTTCTCCATACATCTTAAAACACTTCTAACAATATTTATTAAGCATAATAAAATAGCTGATTCATAATTCGTATATAAATCAGCTTTTATCTAGGTAACAGTATTCTTTTTTAACATTTTTAAATACTATCTATTTATATAGTTCATCTTAATAATTTATTGCACTAATCTTACCGTACTATCACTTATTCACAATTCTCTTATATCCTCTATAAGTTCCGTAGAAATATACACCATAAACAGCACATATAATACATATGGAAATTATATTGTTGCCTAAAGTATCGTAATCACCTATTATTTTCACTACATCATTTGCTACCTTTATTCCGAATATACTATGAACTAAAGCTAAAAGTATAGGTATGGCAAAGTATAATAAAACCTGTATAAAGATGGATCTGTTTATCATGTTTGAACTTACGCCTAGCTTTCTTAATATTTCATATCTACCAACACTTTCTATTGCACCTGACAATTGACTAAGCCCAAGAACTGCTGCACTGGCTATTAAGAAAATTATTCCTATATATAATCCAACGTATAAATACATACTCGATGAAGCCATATTACCTTCTAATGCTATAATTCTAGTCATTGCACTTATCTTCACTTTATTATTTTCTTCATATTTTTTGCCTTCACCCATGGATTTTCCAAGATTTTTCACTGCTTTATTTTCTGTTTCTACCTTATCACCAACATAATTTAAACTTAGGCACTTTTTAAGTAAACTATATTTATGAACATTTTCATCCTTAACTACTAGTGTTGCAATATTGCCACTAATTGGAGTATCTTCTATGGAATTAAATCCATATTGGCTATTAACTTCAAAATCCTCTTCCCCAATTTTCATAGTCTTATTTTTGCTCACATATTCTTTAATTGAGGGTTCTATTGTAGACATATCAGTAAAAATAAATACTTCTTTGTCTTTTAAACTTATTGTCTCTTTATTTTGCATTTTCATTAATTTATTATAATCTGACAATTTTACAATAGGTACAGTAAAATCTCTCATACTATATAAAAAATTATCTGTAGTACTTTTAAACAACTGTTTAAATTTTACTGGTGAATTATATATGTTGTAATCCAAATATTCATTTGTATAATCTTTTATGTTAAATCCTATTTTTTTTACTGTTTCACTTATCTTATCTTTTGAGGCTTTTAAATTTTCTTGTTTTTCATATGTATGTGTCAAAGTCATATCGTAAGGCGCTAAAAATTGTGATGTATTTTCCATCGCACTTTTTGTTCCTATGGATGCTGTATACATTCCTATGGAAACAAACAGCATCAAACAAATAACACTCATGGATATATAATTTGTATTTATTTTGCTATTCAATTGTCTCAAAGTAAATGTGTTAAGATTTTTTAAATATTGGTTTTTGCTACTTTGTATTACTTTTATTAAAAATCCTGCCAAAGCTCTAAAAAACAATACAGTTCCAACTATTCCTAGTACAATTGATAATTTAAATTTATCATTTATGTCTGTTAATCCATTTTCTAAAATTAACTTATATGCCACTGCCAAGCAAATCACTGATATAACAAATAAAATCACTGATAAAACTAAATTTGTACCTTTTAATTTTTCATTATTTCTATCACCATTTATAAGGTTTATCAACTTACATCTTGATACTATAATAAAGTTAAATACCATAGATATAAAATACATAATCCCAAAATAAAAAATAGTTTTTAGGCATGCATCTTTTGAAAAAATAAATTTATATTCAGTCATGTCTATAGCAAATAGTTTTGCTGTAACTCCTGCTAGTCCTTGGGATAAAAACACTCCAATGAATATTCCAGTTACTAAAGATAATATGCCCACTATAATAGTTTCATAAAATAACATAAAAGCTATTTTACTTCTGCTAATACCTAGTGTCAGATATATTCCAAACTCTTTATTTCTTTTCTTTATTAAAAAATTATTTGCATATAGTATTAAAAAACCAAGTACAAATGATACAAATATAGAGACCATGGATATTATCTTATTAAGAGCATCAAGAAAAATCTTCTGTGTGTCTGATAAGTCCATCATTATTGTTTGAGATTCTATGGAATTAAAAATATAAAATATACAAATACCTAATGCCAATGTAAAAAAATATACACTATAATCTTTTATACTTCTTTGTACATTTCTTCGGGATAGCTTAAATAACATTGCTAGTGTCACCTCCAAGAAATGTAACTACTTCTATAATTCTTTTGAAAAATTCTTTTCTATCGTCATTTCCTCTTATTAACTCGTTGAATATCTTTCCATCTTTTATAAATAAAATTCTTTTACAATAACTAGCTGTAAAAGCATCATGAGTTACCATCATTATTGTTGAATTTAAACTTTCATTTAAATTAGACAAGTTTTCAAGCAGTACTCTTGCTGATTTTGAATCAAGAGATCCTGTTGGCTCATCTGCTAAAATTAAAGAAGGATTAGTTATTATAGCCCTTCCACAAGCTACTCTTTGTTTTTGACCTCCAGATATCTCATAGGGGAATTTATTTAATATATCTGAAATGTTTAATTTATTGCCAATGGCTTTTACTTTTTCATCAATATTAACACCTTTCTCTCCAATCACTGATAAAGCTAAAGATATATTTTCGTAAACTGTTAAGGTATCTAATAAATTAAATTCTTGGAATATAAATCCTAAATGCTCTCTTCTAAATTTCTCTACATTTTTTCTTGAGAAAGTAGTTATATCTTTGTTTTCTATTAATATGGTTCCTGTCGTTGGTTTGTCAATAGTTGCTATACAATTTAAAAGTGTTGTTTTTCCACTGCCACTAGGACCCATAATACCTATAAATTCTCCTTCCTCCACTTGAAAAGAGATATTATTTATTGCTTTTGTCAAATTTCTTTTATTTCCATAATATTTTTCTATGTTTTTAACTTGTAAAACTGTGTTCATTGTTCTTACCTCCATAACCAATTTATACTTATATTATATAAGCCTTAGAGGTTTCCATTAATAACATAACCTTACCACAATCTTACAAAAAGGTAAGTTTACATTATATCTCTGTAATATTTCACCAAATCAGAACTTCTTTAATTAATATGAGTCATACTCCCCTTAGGAAAGGTTATTTTTACTGTAGTTTCTTCTTTTACTTTTGAATCTATTTCTAACCCTAAATACATCTTATCTGCTAATTTTTTAGATATATATAGACCCAAACCTGTTGATTTTTTAAACTTTCTACCATTTATTCCTGTAAAACCTTTACTAAATACTTTTTTCAAATCTTTCTCATCTATACCTACTCCATTATCCTTTATAAAAAGTTCTATGTAATTTTTACTTTCTTTTGTATATATAGTAATTTTGCCAGGTTCCCTCTTTAATTTTTCATTTATATCTTCACGTCCTATATACTTTATGGAATTTATTATTATTTGGTTTAGAATATATTCCAACCATTTTTTATCACAGTACACATTGCTGTTAAAGTCTTGCAAATCTATAATTATTTTATTTTCTCTTATAAGCTTCTTGTTTCTTCTTATTGTATTGCTTATGTATTTTTTCAGATTGGTTTCCTTTATTATGTAATCTAGCTCTACTTCATTACTTTTAGAATAATAAAGTGCTTGTTCTATAAAGTCTTCAATTTTTTCTATTTCTTCTAAAAGACTTAATGTATGTTCATTTTTGTTATTTTCTATTATCAGTTTACTCGCTGATATGGGTAATTTTATTTCATGTACCCACAAATCCAGATACTCCTTATATTCTTCTTGATTAAATTTATATAAATTCACTTCTTCATTCATTGCTTTATCTGTAGTACTTAAAACATTATATAAAATTTTCCCCTCTAAAAAAGAAGGTTCTTCCATTAGCACTGGCAGCAAATATTTTTTATCAAGTCCTCTTAGAGATGCTTCTACTTTCGTATAGTAATCATATTTTCTTAAATAATAATGGGCAAATTCTATAAAAGTTAATACTATCCATAGAGTTATAATAAAATTTATAGTTATGTTTTCAACTCTAGATAAACACAGGATATATACTACAAAAACGAGAAATATTAGCCTTAAAATTATAGATAAGCTTTTATCTTTTATATAGTCTTTTATTTTCATAATTATGGCATTATATAGCCTCTTCCCCTCCTAGTTTCTATATATCCTTCACACTTTATTTCTTCTAATTTTTTTCTAAGTCTATTAATATTTACAGTTAACGTATTATCGTCTATAAAGAGATCCAAGTCCCATAAACAGTCCATCAAATCTCCTCTTGAAACTATTTTCCCTTTATTTTTCATCAAACAATTTAATATTCTAAACTCATTTTTCGTAAGCTCTATTTCGTTATCTTCAAATATAACAGTGTTTTTAGGTAGGTCTAATTCTAATCCTTTATATATAATCCCATCTGCACTTTCTTTATCATAAGTTCTTTTTAAAATTGAGTTTACTCGCGCTAATAATATTTGTGTATTGTAAGGCTTTGTAATAAAATCGTCTGCTCCCAAATTAATACTCATAAGCTCGTCCATTTCTGTATCTCTACTAGAAACCACGATTATTGGAACATTAGATTTTTTTCTTATTTCCCTACAAATGTAGTATCCATCGTAGATTGGCAAATTTATATCTAATAATACTAAATGTGCATTTTCTTTTAAAATATCTCCTATTATACTTTCAAATTTTGATAGACAAATCACTTCGTAATTGTAGTTAACTAAGAAATTTTTAAGCTCTGCTCTTATTTTTTCCTCATCTTCTACTATAATAATTTTTTTCATTATTTCAAATTTCCCCCTAGTAACAAATATTCCATGTTTATTTTCTTATATTATAAATTCAACAATTTTTCTTTTATAAAATTAATTTTACTTTTATTATAATCGCCTTCCATATCTAACATTAAAATCACATTATCATAAACTATTATTCTCTCCTTAGTTGATTTATCAATATAAATTTCCTTTGCTCCCCAAGTATTGAATTCTTCACCGCTTGTATATCTTTTATATTTACTTCCTATATTAACATGATTTGTTTTTATATCTTCCAGTGCATTGCTCATTATATTTTTATACTTACTTTCAAATACTTCGTAAGAAATAACCCCACTATTATTTTCATGTTCTATATACGTGCCATCATCATCATAAGTTTCATAATATGTTGAATCACTAAACGAATAATACTTTGCTAAAAATGATTTATATTTTGTTGTACTACAATCACATTCAGATTGAATTTTTATATTATAATCTTCAAGGGCTATTGGCAAACTTTCTTTTGAGAATGAAGTTCTTGGAAATATACCAAATTCATCAAGAAAGCTAATTACTACATTTAATATAAGTAAAGTCATAATAAAAAAATGTAATGTCACACTAATAATAGAGCTTATTTTTATTTGATTTAAGCTTTTATATTTAATTTCTTTTTTTATAAAATAATTAATATACCAAATTATGCTTAGAATTAAATCTATACATAAATATATGAACGCTAAAATTCCTATAACATAAAACCCAAGCCATGTATAATTAGACACAGAGTCCATATAGGACCCACCTAAATACAATCCCTCATATTTAAAAATAAAATTAAATAATAGTATAAGTGCTACTAATGAAATAACATCTTTTATAAGTAAAGATTTTATACTTTCTTCAGGTTTACTTTTAATTTTTTCCTTGTTACTTTCTTCTGAAATACTTATTTGAAAAATATTATTGCCACAAACATATTCCCAGTTATGATCTTTGCAATATTTTATATATGTTATTTTATCTACATAACTATCACCATCAAAATTCTTTCCAAGTGGGTCAACATTATATTTGAAATTTATTTTATCTGTTTTCACAAAAGTCAAATGGTAATTTTTTATCTTAGTCAACAACCAGCCTTTCTTTGCCATTTCATTTAGATACTCCTCTAAAATTGCACAATCTGTTTTATCGAAGCGTAAAAATACTATTTTTTTATTTCCCCAAATTTTCATATACTTATCTCCATTAAATTTATTTTCTACTCTATTTATAATGATAATATACTTGATTTGTTTTTTCCATTTAAAACAAAAGACTTGAAGATTCACTCCAAGTCTTAATTATTTATTCAAGGTTTAGTTTTTTATTTAATATCCAATTAATTAATAAAAACAGCCCTGCTACTATAGTTAGACCTATTACTAAGTCTAGTGCTACATATGAGAAGTTTGAAACTATAAAACCACTTGTAAGCTCTACCCCTGTTTCTGTTCCTAAAAGATTATTAGTTACAAAATTATAAATTTTACCTATAATTACATTTAGTATAAAAAATACTATTACTCCTGCTGCTACTCTATGCTTGCTAAGCTTAGGTAATTGACCAATAGATAAAGATAAATAAATTGTTAATACAAATATACTATAACTTATTAAGAATCCTACAACCATATAAACAATAAACTGTATACCTTCAGTTAAAAATCTTGAATTTGTAAATGCTTTGAAAAATTCTACTATATTAATATCTCCACCGATTGCAGCCATTATTGTAAATGATAATACTGCTACAATAGCACTAATAATTGCATAAATTAAAGCTACTAAAAGTTTAGATAATATTAAAGAGCTACTTCTAACAGGTAATGTAAACATTAAATATCCTTCTTCATCAAGTAAATTTTTCTTAAATCTTTGAATTGTAAGAATTATAGTAATTACAAATAAAGCCACAAATAAGGCAACTAAAACTAACATTAAAATGCCCTGAGTATTGTATGCCAGTGGATTCATAGGAAGTCCATCAACTGCTTGATTTTTAAAATTCACACCAATGTTTACTCCATTTATTGCTGCTAATAGCAAAATTACTAAATATAGTGGGAAAAATATTCTTCCACAAGCTTTAAATTCATATTTCATTAATTTACCTAACATTTAAATTCCTCCCTAAATAAAGTATCTATTGACTTACCTTTTTCTTCTCTTATTTCATCTACATTTCCCCTAAGTACTATTTCACCATTAGAAATAAATATTACATCATCACAAATATTTTCTATTTCACTTATTAAATGCGTTGCAATTAGTAAAGTAGAATTCTCATTGTAGTTTGCTAAAATAGTCTTAAGTATATAACTTCTTGCTGCTGGATCTACACCACCTATAGGTTCATCAAGTATATATAAATCCGCATTTCTAGACATTACTAAAATCAACTGAACTTTTTCCTTTGTACCTTTAGACATGGTTTTTAACTTTTCATTTTTATCTATTTTTAAACTTTCAATCATTTGGTCTGCTTTTTCCATATCAAAATCTGCATAAAAGTCTTTAAAGAATCCTAATATATCTTTAACTTTCATCCAATCATTTAAATAAGTTTTTTCTGGCAAATATGAAACTATCTTTTTAGTTTCTACAGAAGGCTTCATACCCTTTATCTCTATACTACCTTCATCTGCTTGTAGTAAATTATTCATCAACTTTATCATAGTAGTTTTCCCACTACCATTAGGTCCAAGCAACCCCACAATCTTTCCCTTTGGAATATTTAAATTTACACCTTTTAAAACTTCTTTGCTGCTATAACTTTTATAAACATTATTAAACTCTACCATATTTTCCATTTAGTTTTCCTCCTTTATATTAGAAATTACAAGATTAATTATTTCGTCTTTAGTAAAACCAAGTCTTTCCAGATTTATTTTTAAATTTTTTATTTCCTCATTGGCAACTTCTTTTTTCATAGATTTAATTTTCTCCTTATCATCAGTGACAAATCTTCCACTAGTTCTTTTGCTAAAAACTAGTTCTTCTCTTTCCAACTCCACCAATGCTTTTTGCATTGTGTTTGGATTTACTTGTGCATCTTCTGCCAAACTTCTTACTGAATCTATTTTGTCTCCTGCTTTAAACTCACCAGAGATTATCTTAGATTTTAATTGCTCCACTAGTTGTATATATACAGGCTTATTATTATCTATATTCCAACTCATTTTTTCACCGCCTTATTGTATTAATACTTTAATACAATAGTACAGTAATACAATTTATTTATCAAGTACTTTTCATTAAAAAGTTTTATTTCAAAAACAAAAAATCCCTAAAACAAGCTTATTTACTTATTTTAAGGACTTTAATTTACATTTATTATTATCTAATAAAATTTGTTCCTATTCTTACTTCTTGTTGTGGTAATTCCTCCTTAGAGTTTTTCATAGTTTTCAACATCCAAGCCATATTATTACCTAAAGTTCTCATAATCTGAAGACCTTCTAAATCTTGTTTTGCTTCTTCTGGTGTATTTCCATGAATAGAGTTCCAATACTGAGATGAAACTACTGGCATTTGATTTATTGTAAAATATTTGTTTAAACGGTCAAAGGCTGCACTTGCTCCTCCTCTTCTACAACTCACTACTGATGCTGCAGGTTTATTTTTCATTAAATAAGAAGCAGAATAAAATAATCTATCTAATAAAGCACATAAGGAACCATTTGGACCTGCATAGTAAACTGGAGAACCTACAACTATTCCATCAGCTTCTTTTACCTTTTCAAATAAGTTATTATAAAGTTCATCTGCAAATGCACACTTTCCAGTTTCATAACATTTACCACAAGCTATACATCCTTGTATTGGCTTCATTCCAATATGCAAAATTTCACTTTCCACATTATTGTTGTTTAAAGCTTTTGACACTTCACTTAAGGCAGTGTATGTACATCCATTTTTATGTGGGCTTCCATTTATTAACAATACTTTCATTCTAACATCTCCTTTTTAACTTTTATTCTTACTTATTAATTTTAATATATTTTTTTAAAATAATCTCTATATATTTACGTATTTTTCAAATAAACAAACTACTAGGTATTTTTTAAAACTCATCTTTAGTTATCGTTATATCTTCTTTAGTTAAAAGACCTATTGAATTAAAATAATACTGAGGAAGTTTTCCTCTTTGTGCCCACTTTAGTTCAATATTAAATAAATCTTTACTTAATTTGTCTACATTTCCTCCCAGCGACTCAATAGAATACCTTAAGTCATTTTCATATCTACATTTTTTAGACTGTTTTCTTGTACACTCATCACATTTGTAGCATTTACCCCATGCCAAACTTATAGAGTCTTCGTATTTTTCTTCTAAGTATTTTGTTTTTTCATAAAAGAATTCCATTTGTTTTCTAAAAAGTTCTTTTATAAATAAGTTAAGTTCCTCTTCATCATAAGTTTTTAAAACTACATCTTCCTCAAAATTAAATTTATACCCTAATACATGTAGGTATCTGTAATTTTTCCAATACTCAATTACATCAAAATCATAAGGAGGACAGCTCCATCTTGTGTCATAATTGGGACATTGCTTACAACATTCTAAAAATGTGTTCACATCTATATAATCCTCTATTATATCCTCCACCTTTATTTTTTTATAAAAAACTTCTGTAACATAACTATTATTTAAATAAGATAGCTCACTCAAAATAATCCCCTCCAATTATAATCTCTTTAATTCTATTTTAGTATATATTTATAATTTTATATTAATTTTTTCAAACTTATTATTAGCTATTTAAAAGACAATAAATTTATAATATACTATTTATAAAGCAAGCAATTTAATTAGTACAACAATAACTTATCATTATTTAATTTAATCATTTTATTTGTATTAATTTTAAGGGGTGTATATTATGAATAACAAAGAAGTAATAAAACAAAATCAATTAGCTTGGGACAAAAAGGTTGTAAATAATACTCCTTGGTCAATACCAGTTACAAAAGAGGAAATAGAAAATGCAAGAAAAGGAATCTTTAATATAAAGCTAACTGCTCATAAGAATGTGCCTAGAAGTTGGTTTCCTGAGGATTTGAATAAAAAAAGAATATTATGTCTTGCTTCTGGAGGAGGACAACAGGGGCCTATTTTAGCTGCTGCTGGAGCAATAGTTACTGTATTTGACATATCAATGAATCAATTAAAACAAGATGAAAAGGTTTCCAAAGAAAATAATCTGATGATTTCCACTGTTCAAGGAGATATGACACATTTACATTGTTTTAAAAACAATTATTTTGATCTAGTATTTTGTCCTGTATCAGTAACATATATACCAGATGTACTCCCTGTATTCAAAGAATGTTATAGAGTTTTAAAAACAGGTGGAACCTTCTTGTTTGGTAGTACAAATCCTTTAATTTATTTGTTTGATAATAAAAACTACGATGAAGGTGTATTTGAAGTTGTAAATAAACTTCCATTTAACTCTTTAGATGAATTAAATGAAGAAGAGAAAATAGACTTTTTAAATAATAAAGAGGCCGTAGAATATAGTCATACTTTAGAAGATTTAATCGGCGGTCAAACAAGTGTTGGCTTGGCTATTAATGGTTTTTATGAGGATGTGGATAATGATAAAATATGTAAATATTGTGCTAAATATTTTGCAACAAAAGCTGTAAAAACTAAATAATATTAAAAGGGACTACATTAGAATATTTTTCTATATAGGCCCTTTATAATTTATTTACTTATAATTAATCTCTTAATAAATTTTTTTTCAAAATATTAAATTCTTCTTTAGTAATTAAGTTTAAATCTAATAAGTTTTTCAATTTAAGTAATTCATCTATAATATTTATGCTTCTACCATAAGCCAAAGTACATTCATTATAACTTATTAAATTATCTTCCACTAAATTCTCTTCTTTTGATTTTATATTAAAAGAAGATTCTTCAACTGTATTTTCTTTTATAAATTGTTCTTTACTTTTTCTTATATCTAAAGAGTTAATAGTATTTATATCTTTTGGTATTATTTTATCGTTATAAACCCTTATACTTTGTATTCTTACAACTTTATCTAAAAATTTAGTAATCATAAGTGCATTTTTAACACTAAGATTAGATAAGCTTGAAAGATCCATTATGGATTTTTTCAATTCTTCTTCTCCATCTTTATTTATTTCATACCCTCTATAAGTTATAAGATTTGTTGCAATTTCAAATAATTCATTTTCATTGTAGTCCTCAAAATCTAACCATATTGGAAATCTGCAACTAAGTGCAGAGTGACTTAATACAAATTCCTTCATACCATCTTTTTGCCCACATAAAACAATAATTATTTTATTATTATTTTTATCAATAAACTTTATTAAAGATGATATTAACTCATTTTTATTGTATTTATTATTAAATAGATGCACTTTATCAATTAATACCATTTTGCCTAAATAAGCATTTAGTATATCCTCAATTTGTACTCCTCCATCCAAAAGAGCAGTAATTTCTGTTTCATCCATTTCCACAATATGTTTTGATTTTAAAATTCCCACACTGTAATACATACTTGATAATATTTTTAATGTTGATTTTTTACCTGTACCGTTATTTCCTGTAAATACCATGTTGCTATATTTACTTAACTGACTTTTTACTCCCAGCTTTTCTCTTTTTTCTTTTGTCTTTATAATTTTATATTGATTTCTTAAAAAGTTCTTAGCTTTTTCATTTGCTGCAATTTTTTTCAATTTAGATTCTAAATTAAAATCATTTGCAGATGTAAATTCATTTATATTATCAATATCTTTCGTAGTTATTAGGTTCATTTCGTAAACACTTATATCACTTTCAGATATTCGAATACTTTGAGCTCTAATTAAGTTTTCCACATAGTTTCTCACTAATCTGCCATTTCCAGATTGCATATCAGAGTTTTCATATATATCAACAAAACTCTTTTTAAGTGACGTATAACCATTTTTTGATAATTTAAATCCTTTAGACTCTAAAAGTTTTACTGCCATTTCAGATAGTTCATCTGGCTTATAATCTTCAAAGTTAGTCCATAGAGGGAATCTAGAACGAAGACCAATATTCACATCAAAGAAATCTTCCATTTCTTTTTCATATCCTGCAAGTATTACTATTACATCCTTTGAATAATCCTCTATTAACTTAAGTAATGTTTCTATGGCTTCTCTTCCAAGAGGGTCGTAAGCTAGAGTATAAGCTTCATCTATAAACAATATCCCCCCTATAGCTTCTTTAAAAGTTTCTTCAGTTTTTTTAGATGTTTCACCAGGAATTTCTGAAACAAAGTTTGATTTATCAGTTTCCACAAGTTGACCTATTTTAAGTAATCCCATACTATTTAACATTTCTGCTACAAGTCTTGCTATGGAAGTTTTTCCTGTTCCAGGGTTACCTGCAAAAACCATGTTTAGATTTTGTTCTATCTCTGTTTCTACTCCTACGGATTTTCTTTTTTCCTGTGCCACAATAAGCTTGTACTGACTTCTTAGTAAGTTTTTAACTTCTTCCAAACCAATTATATTCTTTAGTCTTTCTTCCAAATTAAATTTAGCTTTAACCTTAAAGTTGAAGTTATGTCTTTCTAACAAATCTATTTTCTTTTGTTTGTCTTGTAAATACTTCCTAGATGCGTCCATTATGGCATTTTCAACTATGTTCCTTACAAATCTGGCATTGCCTAAATCATTTTTTCCACTAATTTGATTTTTTGCAAATAAGTCTATTAAGTCATCTTCCACATTATCTGCTATTTTATATCCTTTACTTTTTGCAATATTAACTGCTATGGCATACATTTCATAAGGAGTATAATCTTCAAAATGGATTTTATTTGGAAATCTAGATTTTAATCCTGGATTCATACTTAGGAATTTTTCCATATCATTTTCATATCCAGCAAGAATCACCACTAAATCATCTCTATTATCCTCTATTCCTTTAAGAAGAGCATCTACAATTTCTTTACCAACTTTATCTTCTTCGCTTTCACAAAGAGAATAAGCTTCATCTATAAATAAAACGCCTCCAATGGCAGAGTTTATAACTTCCATAGTTTTTTTAGCAGTTTCATTTGTATTTTCGCTAACAAAATCTGCTTTACTTACTTCTCTAAATACTCCACGAGAAAGTAAACCTAGAGCATTTAAGTATTCAAAAGTAGTTCTTGCTGCATTAGTCTTTCCTGTACCTGCATTTCCTGCAAATATCATATTCATTGATATTTTAGAAGTAGTAAGTCCCAATCGCTCTCTTATATTTTGTACTTTATAATTATTTTGAACATTATAAATAAATTCTTTTAGTTCTTTTATTCCTATAATAGAGTTCAATTTGTATTTAGCTTCTTCTAAGGTTGGCGTTGTGTAATCACTTAATTTATAAGATTGAGAGTCAACCTTACAATATATTTCGTCATTTTCCACATAAACAAATAATCTACTATTTAGTTTTATATTTTCTTTAATAACCAGATTTCTAAGAGGATTATTAAGTTTATAGATAACATACTCTGATATACCAAAATCACTATCTTTTTTATAACTTTCTTGTAGATATTTACAAATACCAAAGTATTCTTTATTAGACTCGTCTTTATTTAGATCTATCATTATATCTAAAGATAATTCTTCTTTTATCTTGTTTATTGTTTCAATTACCCTTCTTTTTACTACAATATTTCTCTCTTTTTCATCTAAATCTTTCGTATAAAATATTTTATCTATTAGATTATTGCCAAATACTTTTTCTAAATCAATATTTTTATCATCACTAGTAAACACTATAAACTTATTATTACAGATTAATTGATTTATTTTTTCTTTATGAATCTTTTCTGATTTCAAAATATCATTTATTTCTTCTTGGTCTTTTTCATCAGCTTTTACAAATACATTATTTTTTATAATATAATCATCATTTAAATTAAAACAAGAATTTAAACAAAGTTCAGAAATAACATTCACTATTTCTTCCATTGCATCTTGTATATTTTTAAACATTATACATTTGGATTTAGATTTTAATTTTTCATGTAAATCACTTAAAAATGCATTATATCCTAATTTGAAGTTGTATGTATCTAGATTTATTTCATTTATATTATCACTTTCTATTAGTTCTTCTTTGTACATTTGTTCAATCAAAAGCCTAACACTTGTTTTCTTGCCCGTGTCTTTTTCTCCAACTAGAAGAATAACTCCTTTTTCATTTTTTACCGTTTTATCTTTTATATAGTTTATTAAATTTTTTATATATAAGTCTTGGCCTATAAGCTCACTTTTCAAAAGTTTTTCTATTTCTTTAAATTTGTTTTCTATTACATTGTATATTTCATCCATAAGTTTTCTCCTCTCTTTTACTCTTACCTATAATCTTATACCCTTTTTATCCTTATATTCATTATTATTTTTAAAATTTTAATTAAAATGGTCATTTGTTATTATTTTTATATAAGTATTAATTTCCTCATAAATTTCTATAAATCTTAAAGTATGTTGTATACATATATAATTTATGAAGGTTTATATATTTTTATGTCTAATTATTGAATTAAGATAATATTTCAACAAATATTTTTCTGACTATAAATCAAGAAGGTTGGTGTAAAGTATATGGCAAGTACTATAGTAAATTTTCCTTATAATTCTTTAGGTGTTGCAAGATTAGATTCTGATGGTGTAATTCACAATCATTTATATCACCAATGTCCAGTAGGAAGAATAGACACTAACAATATAATTCACAATCATCCAATTAATAATTCTCCAATAGGAAGAATAGATGATAATAACATAATACATAGTCATCCAACTAACTACTTCCCTGTTGGAAGAGTTGATGATAATGGATATGTATATGATAATAAAAATGTTAAAGTGGGAAGAGTAGAGGGAGAAGAGTGCCTGAAAGCAGGAAGTGCATTTCTATTATTAATTAATAATTTTAGATAATATATAAATTAAATATAAATTAAAAAGACTTGCTTATTAGGCAAGTCTTTTTGAGTTAAATAAAGAGGCTTCTTTATTCAAAATCTAAGTGTTTAACAAAATTAATTCGTTTTATTACTTAGTATTTTTTTTACGTTGAATTACAAAAATTATAACTATTGAGGATAATAATATTACTACATAGAATAAAATATTTGCTGCATCTTTAGTTGCTGGTGTAGTCCTATTATTGCTATTTGAACTATTTATATTATTATTTGTATTACTGTTTGTATTATTGTTGCAACTATTTGGATCTTTGTTATTTGATTGCCCATTGAAATTTGTACCTTTTTTAGTATTCGTGATCAAGTATCCTTCATCAACACTACCAGTAATAGTTGTATCATATCCTTCAACAGCTGCTTCTTTTACTGTGTAATTTATTTCTTTACCATTTGTGTATTTTTCTAAGTTTGAGAATACATATTGCCAGTTTTCTTCTTTAGATAATTGTTTACGTTGTATTTCTTCTCCATTAGCTAGCAATATAACTGTAATATTCTTTTCTTCTCCACCCTTCCATACTTTTGTTACTCCAACTGATATTTTTCCAGTTATTGTATTTGTTACTGTAAATCCTGTTTCTGATGTTCCTGTTATTACACTTGAATAACCTTCTTGTGCTTTTTCTTTCAATGTGTAGTTTATTTCTTTTCCAGTTACTTCATCATATTTTGGTAACTCTGTAAATGTGTGATTCCATCCTTTTTCTTCTGTAAGTTTTATTGTTTCTTTTTCTTTTCCATCTGCTAAAAGCGTTACTTCTGCTTCTTTTCCTGCTTTTCCTACCCATACCTTATTTACTGGTATTGATATTTTCTCTGTATTAATATTTTTTATAACAAAACCTGAATTCATATTTCCTGTAATTTCTGATTTATATCCATCAATAGGCGTTTCTTCTACTGTATAATTTATTTCTTTTCCATCTTTATACTTTTCTAAATTTGAGAATGTGTATTGCCATTCATTTCCTTCATTTAAAACCTGACTTTCTACCTTTTTGCCATCTGCCATTAAGTTTACTGTTACACTCTCAGCTGCGTTTCCTATCCATTTCTTTGTTACTCCAACTGATGTTTTCCCAGTTATCGTATTTGTTACAGTAAATCCTCTTTCTGATGTTCCTGTTACTACACTTGAATAACCTTTTTGTGCTTTTTCTTTCAATGTATAATTTATCTCTTTTCCAGTTACTTCATCATACTTTGATAACTCTGTAAATGTGTGTTTCCAGTTTGTTTCTTCTGTAAGTTTTATTGTTTGTTTTTCTTTTACATCTGATAAAAGTGTTACCTCTGCTTCTTTTCCTGCTTTTCCTACCCATACCTTATTTACTGGTATTGATATTTTTTCTATGTTAGTATTCTTTATAACAAAACCCGAATTCATATCTCCTGTAATTTCTGATTTATATCCATCAATAGGAGTTTCTTCTACTGTATAATTTATTTCTTTTCCATCTTTGTACTTTTCTAAATTTGAGAATGTGTATTTCCATTCATTTCTTTCATTTAAAACCTGACTTTCTACCTTTTTGCCATCTGCCATTAAATTTACTGTTACACTATCAGATGCTTTTCCTATCCATTTTTTTGTCACATCAATACTAGTCTTTTCAGTATAAGTATTTGTTACTGTAAGATCTTTTTCTGTCTTTACATAACCATTTGGTGTAAAATCTTTTCCATCTTTATTAACTTCTTTTACAGAATAATTATAAGGTTCACCACTGTCATCTGTTTTCTCTAAGTCATTCCATGTTACTTCAGAAGTACCACTTGGAAGAGATTTTATCGCTGCATTTGTAACTTCTTTAGAAGTTGTATTATCTCCAACACTACGATATAATTTGAAATATATTGTAGGCTTTTCTGTTGGCCCGCCATCCCAAATTTTTGTTGCTTTTACATCAATAAGTTTCTTGTTATTTTCAATATTTAATAATGTTCCTTCTTTGTCTGTATCTTTTACAATAAAAGTTATTTCTTTTGATTCTAGTGGATCAAATTTAATCCACTCTGGTGCAGAAATTTCTTTAACTATATATTCTGCTACAGGTAATTTCTTTACATTTGCAATACCATTTTCGTCAGTAACCAATTGGATGACTTTTTCATTATCTTTAATTACTCCACCATCTTTTCTTTTTAGCTCAAACTTAACCTTTGGTATACCAACTTGTGTTCCAGAAATAGATTTGAAAATTTTCAACTCACCTTTTACTGTACCAGTAATTCCTCCACTAGAATGAATATTTGCTACACTGAAATTAAAATCTTCTCCATTAACCGCAGGCTTATTATTTTCTTTGTACCAAGCTTTTGTATTATTTTCAAATGTGTCTTGATTTTTATTTGTTATCTTTGTTTTGTACATTATCACAAAATTATTTAAAGATGCATATCCTCTAGGAATATTCACTGTAATTTCTCCTGAGGAAACATTCACCCTTATACTAGAACCTGGATAATCTCTTTCAAAATTTGCTATAGCATTTTCACCATAATATGTCTTTGATCTATGTCCATCTACATAAATATCAAAGCTATCTGCTTTCAATATTTGACCTGATTGTATACTATCTTCAATATATATTCTATCATCCACATATGATTTTTCATTATTTATAGCTAAAAACCAACGAACATGATCTACGTCATTTGATTGAATGTCACCTGTTTTGTAATAAAAAACACTGTTCGTTCCTGATACACCTTTATGAATAGAAACTTCTGCTCTTTTTGACCCAGATTGAACAGATACTGTTTTTGTATCATCTTGTGAAGTATCTGTTAAATTTCTTCCTAAAACTTTAAACTCAATCCACCCTTCAACATCGTCCAAATTATCCACCTTACTATTAAATGTAATTGTTGCTTCAGAATTAGTAATAACTGCTTTTGCAACTTCCTTTCCTTGAATAATAAGTGGTATCGTATCTTTATACCCTGAAAGATACGCTTGTCCAGATGAGCCCCAAGTTATATGTATTGTATCTCCTTCATTGATATTCCCACCATTTTCATCAAATTCTAAACGTACTGTTGTATTTCCTCCATCATCAATTTTTGATGGTGATACTAATAGTTTAGCGACATTGGTAGATGAAATATCTCTTCCTTCTTGTTTATTTTCTGCATATGCACTCATGTTTGGCATAATAAGATTTAATATCATTATAGCTGCCATAAATATTCCAAATATACTTTTCTTTTTTTGTTTCATAATTATAACTCCTCACTAGTAATATATTTATTATGTAAGTTGTAATTTTTTATTTACTGTTTTTGTAATTCAAATACTGTAATAGGCTAAGTGAAAATATATGTTTCTTTTACAAAATAAAACATTAAAGAAATCTGTCATAAAGTTCTGTCTGATTCATCTGAATTTTTTTTATTTTCTGTATATTTTCGACATAATTTTGTTAGTAATTGAATCCTTGTAACTTTTATATTTACAATTTACATAAATTAAATTTAGGTTTATTTCATTACTTACCCTTATATTTTAATTTTTTTATTTGGGCGAATCCCCCTTTGATTATCATAAAATAATTAAGCGCCTGATTATCCTATATGTTATTTTCTGCATAGTTATGCCATATACATCAATTTCATTAGTTTTCTTACCATTTCTTTAGGTTTTAATTTCCAAAGAAGTTATTTAAGTTTTCATTAACTATGAAAACACAATCATCAATAAAAAAAGCTATATTTAACAATTAATAAAGTTTTATTAATCGAAAATATAGCCGGTTGCACCACTAACTCCATATACCCTAGGTGCCCACATATAAGATATACTTCATTGTATCTATTTAGTTATTTTGTTTTGTGCAAATTTTTAAAAAAGTTATATACATTTCAATAAACACTGCAATAGCATAATTTATAATAAAAAAAGCCATATTCAACAATTAATATAAATTTATTAATCGAAAATATAGCCGGTTGCACCACTAACTCCATATATCTTAGGTGCCCATATACAAGATATACTTCATCGTATCTATTTTATTTTTTATAAATATAAAAAATAGTTATTTAAATTTTCATAAGCTTTGAAATAATATAATTCATAATAAAAAAAGCCATACTAACAATTAATATAAATTTATTAATTGAAAATATAGCCGGTTGCACCACTAACTCCATATATCTTAGGTGCCCACTTACAAGATATACTTCACAGTATCTATTTTTTTCATATAATTTAAAAAGTTTAGTCTATTCGACTTAACATCTTATACCTTTACACTAATGTTACCATATTTGTATATTTTTTTCAACTTTTACAAGATTTCTAACAAAAACTTAAGTTTTCATATAGAATATACCATCTCATATAATTATAAACTCAATAATAGCATCTACTTCACTCCATTTCGAGTATTCTTTACTTAATACTTTTCTAACTTCTACTCCTCATATAAGATCATCATAAGCATGTTTGTGGTTTTCTTCTATTTCATTCAAACTATCTAAACAATATCATTTTTTAGAATTAGTCTTAATATAATGTATTTTGAATAATATAAAAAATTTATAAAAAAATATTCATAAATTAACACAAATTTAATATATTATATCTATAATTATTTATATAATATATTAATAAAAACTTTAGGAGGAGTTTGATAATGAGTAGTCTTGATGACCTCTCGAGGAGTATTATTCCTCAACTATTTTTAATACTAATTCTTACACTGATTAATGGATTTTTCGCTGCTGCGGAAATGGCCTTTGTATCAGTCAGCAAACACAAAATTAATTCTCTTTGTGAAGAGAATAATAAAAAAGCCATTCTTTTAAGGAAATTGTTAGAGGATCCAAGTAATTTTTTATCTACTATACAAATAGGAATTACTTTAGCTGGATTTTTCTCAAGTGCATCTGCTGCAACTACACTATCAGTTAGATTATTTAATTTATTAGCGCCATATAACATTTTATATATCAAGGAATTTTCCATGATATTAATAACAATCATACTTTCATTTTTTACGCTAGTGTTTGGTGAGCTAGTACCTAAAAGAATTGCATTACAAAAATGCGAAAAAATCGCCTTAGCCTCAGTAAAACCTATTTATTTTGTATCTAAAATTTCCAAACCTTTCATAAAAATATTGTCATTATCTACTAAAGCTATACTAAAGCTAACACATAATGATAATGTAGAAGACGAAAACAATATTAGCACAGAAGAAATAAAATTATTAATCACACAATCACAAAAAAATGGAACAATCAATATTATGGAAAAGGAAATAATAGATAAGGTTTTTGATTTTTCAGACAAAATGTCTAAAGAAATTATGACTTCTAGAACAGATACTGTTTTAATTGATATAGATGACCATATTAATATAAAGCTTAACACTATTCTTAATTGTAAATATTCACGAATACCTGTATATAAAGATTCTGTAGATAATATAATTGGAATACTTTATATAAAAGATTTAATATCACATTTAGTAAATAGTAATTTTGATAATCTTAATTTAAAAAGTTTATTACACTCACCTTCCTTTGTACCAGAAACGAAGAAAATTGATGAATTGTTTCTATTGTTAAAGCAAAGCAAGAACCACATGGCTATTTTAATTGATGAGTATGGTGGTTTTTCTGGCATAGTCACAATGGAAGATATCATAGAAGAAATAGTTGGTGACATTGAAGATGAGTATGACATAGATAATGACAAAGTTAAAAGTCTTGGCAATGGTAGCTTTGAAATTAAAGGTAACATGACTCTCTTAGATTTTAATAATATTTTTGACACACATATTAAGTGTGAAGATTGCGATACAATAAATGGTTATATTATTTCAACTATAAATAAAATTCCTAGTAATGAAGAAAATATTATTTTGAATATAGAAAATTATGAGCTAAAAGTAGTTGAAGTTGACGATAATCGTATTGAAAAACTTAGAGTCAACTTTGCTAAACAAAGCGCAAGCTAAAACTAATAAAAAAGTCACAGAGCTTATCTAATAAGCATGTGACTTTTTTTATGATACTAGTGTAATTTTTATGTATTACTACTTTCCTTTGACATGTTAAATCCCCTTTAAGATTTGTAATTTATTTTATAAATTCTTTGTAGCCTCTGTACATTTCATAAATATCTACTTTTGAAATTACTTCATATGGAGCATGCATGCTTAACACTCCAACACCACAGTCAATAACTTGCGCCCCATAATCAGCTAAAATAAATGCTATAGTTCCCCCTCCTCCTTGGTCTACTTTTCCAAGCTCTGCAGTTTGCCATGCTATATTTTCTTTATTGAATATATTTCTAATTTCAGATACAAACTCAGCATTTGCATCATTGCTTCCTGATTTACCTCTAGATCCTGTGTATTTGGCAATTACAACACCCCTACCTATATGACAGGAGTTGTTCTTGTCATATACTGACGCAAAGTTTGGATCATATCCAGCTGTAACATCTGCTGATAATACTTTTGAGTTATAAAATGCTCTTTTTACTTTTAATTCACAGTAATCTTCTTGTAAATTTATAAGCTCAGATACTACATTTTCAAAGAATTTTGATTTCATTCCCGTATTACCTTCAGATCCTATTTCTTCTTTATCAACACAAATTACAGATGCTGTATACTCTGGATTTTCAATATCAAATATGGCTTTTATCCCTCCAAAAGAACAAACTCTATCGTCGTGACCATATGAAATTATCATAGATCTGTCTATTCCTAAATCTCTTGCAAATCCGGCAGGAACTATTTCAATTTCTGCACTAAGAAAGTCTTCTTCATCCATTCCGTATTTATCATTTAATAATTTTAATATTGTGTATTTTACTTTATCTGATTCTTCATTTTCATTAGGTAAATTTCCACATAATACATTTAAATCTTCTCCCCCTATACCATCACTCATTTTTTTAGAATTTTGGTCTGCTGATAAATGAGGTAGTAAGTCCGTTATACAAAATACTGGATCATTTTCTTCATCACCAATAGATATTTCCATAGATGTATTATCTTTTAATATTACAATTCCGTACATTGCTAATGGAATTGTAACCCATTGATATTTTTTAATACCTCCATAATAATGAGTTTTTAACATTGCTAAATCAGAATCTTCATAAAGAGGATTTTGTTTTAAATCAAGTCTAGGAGAATCAAGGTGACTTCCAATAATTTTCATACCTTGTGATATATTTTTTTCACCTATAATAAAAAGTGCTACTCCTTTATCTCTATTAATTGCATATATCTTTTGTCCCGCTTTTATTACTTTGTTTGACATAGCCTCTTCCAAAGATATGTAACCTCTATCCTTAGCCATCTTAACAATTTCTTTTACACATTTTCTTTCTGTCTTACCCTTATCTAGAAATTGAATATATTCTTTAGAATATCGAAAAACATTTTCGTAGTCATTATTTTCTCTTACAACATCCCATCCATTTTTTAGTTTGTAATTTAATTTCATTATACATTCCCCCAAAACATTTTATTTTATGAATATAATTATGCTAAGTTATTTACTAAATTAAATATATTTCTATTTTCACTTTTCTTTTTATTGTTTGTTTAAATTCTAACAACACCATTTACAAATTTCAATAAGAAAAATATTTTCGCAATAGTAAATATTTTCTTCAATTTCTAATTTTTTATATAATTAAATATTATTTTTATAATCATTCAAATTTAATTAATTATTAAGTGTTTAAATTGTGAAAAATTTAATCATTTAATCAACAATAGTACTCTTATGTAAGAACAAAATAACTCAACAAATCTTAGTCTGTTTATTAAAAAAATGAACACTTTAAGTACAAATACATCAAATAAAAAAACATAAAATCAATATAACAAAAAATACTGGAATGATATATAGTATCATTCCAGTGCAAAATCCAAATTACACCATTAATTTGGATATATAAATATGTATATTTATTGTCAACTTATTATTATCTTACATTAAATTTTTCTAATTCTTCAAGAGGCAGTGGCTTAGAAATGCTAATTTAAAATTAGCACTTTTTAACTATGATAATTTTTTGAAATACGTTTATTATATTCTATTGGTGTCATACA